>Ga0131853_10000117_pt1 | contig 124469 bp, 108 predicted proteins | sample TergutLab28metaG_FD_92764 | JGI IMG/M metagenome (GOLD analysis project Ga0131853, IMG submission 92764) | Labiotermes labralis P1 segment gut microbial communities from Petit-Saut dam, French Guiana - Lab288 P1 (version 2) (version 2) | ecosystem: Host-associated > Arthropoda: Insects >...
ACCCGATGCCAACCACGTAACGCGCCCGTTCGCCGTTAATCGTCCGATTGCGTAGGCGCTGCTTATGGAACATCCGCCCGCCCCCGCCCCACTGGTATCCGGTGTGTTGGCATCCCGTTTTTTTGGTATATCCAACCCAACTTCTGACCTAGTAGGACAGAAGTTATAAACAGCCTTTTAACTTGTCCTCCAATGGGGGACAGGTTACTTTTTTTCTTCCTTCACAACCATCACAACACTGTACCACGTTTAAAAAAGCGACAGGGTTCGGAGCAAAGCGCAAAGCGCAGAAAGCATTTGATACCGTTAATGAGTTTTACGAAACCCATCGCTCCGAGGATATAGCTAAAAGCGTGTTCGTTCCTGTGAGCCATTTGCCGAAAGCCGAGCCGAAGAAAGCGGCGGTAAAATCGGCTTTATTATACTAAAAAAGGGGCTGTCTTGCCGCCGATTTTCGTTTTTCTTTGGGGGCTCATAAGACAGCCCCGTTCTTTGAGGACTTATAAGACAACCCTATTTCCATCGTATTTTTTACGGATTGAATCCATGCTAGACATTTAACATTATATATTGTAAAATTACAATATATTACAAATACTTCGTGCGTTTATATCATATATTGTGTATTAATATATGAAAAGGCGAGGTTATGCGTAATGAGAATAACCAATTCCAGTTTGCTTGGAGGATTATTTATGAAAGCAATATTGGATAGAAATTTTTATACAAACTCAAAAGAATGGCCAATTGTTCCTTTTAGTTTGCAAATCCAAGACGATTCTAATACAAATAAGGTAGAATGGGGTGCTAATGTTGGGTTATCAAAGGAACATATAAAAGGTTGGTCTATGAGCATATCAGAAGTTGCCAATCACCCTGCTTTAATTTGGACAAAAAAATATATAGGGTATTGTAATGATGATTTTAATAATGGCATGTTTTTAAATAAGATTGAAACAGAAAAATTTTACCCTGATTTATCTCCTATTTGTTTTAATTGTAAAAAAAATATAGAGGGTTTTAGAAAGAATTGTGACACATTAGATGAAACTGTTGTAAAACGCATTTTTAATTACATAGATAAAAATGAAAAAAACGATGTTATACCTATTATAGAATATAATGTTGATATTAATATAAAACGAAATGATGAAAAAATTGTTTGTTTTATGTATACGTGTCCATACTTACCTTTAATTGAATTAATTTTTCCTGTCATTTTTGAAGGAATAGCAATAGCGCTTGTTATGGTGGGCCAAATTGTAATAAATGAAAATTATGATAAATTAATTAACTTAATAAAGCCTAATAAAGATATTTTAAATATTTTTTCAAAAAAAAATATGAGGTTTGAAGATGTAATAAAAGAAAAAATAGAAAATATAAATGAAACAATCAAAAATGTTTCTAAAGAGGTTGAAAGTATTTTATTGTTATATTCGCAACAAATTGAAGGCGCGCGAAAAAGAATTTTAGATGAAGCATTAAACAGATTGACAAAAACTCAAAAAAGATTTTCACTTTATGGAAACAGTAAATTCCAAATGGGTACAAGTGCATTAATATCAAGGAACATAGAAATAAAAAATAAGATAATAAAGTTTTTTAGGTCTGAATTAGTTTATTTAGAAAATTTATTTGGTGTAGAGCATATATATATATATTTTGATGACAATTTAAAAACAGAAGTTAATGAAGCAGGGGTATTTTATCAACGTTGGTTGCGAGATAAGTATGGGAAATATGGAGAGCGAAAAAATAGATTTGATGAATTTAATGGTGTTAATGGCGTGATTGATTTATTTCACGGTTTTAACTCGCCTCCACCTAAAAGAAAATTGCATTTAAAAAATCTTGCTCCAACTGATTATATACCTTCAGATAATGGATGGACGATTTGTATTTATGAAAATTCAATTTATGTAGATGATGCAGGAATAAAAAGAGAACTTCCTCCAATAATAATTGGAATTAAATATAAAAATGGCAAATTAGGACGCGATTATTATTTGGGAAAATTTAATCACGACATAAACATAGATAAACGCGAAACAGATTGGATTGATGCAGTACTTCCAAAATTTGCAATATTTGCACGTAACGTTTTACTCGCTTGGGAAAAACATAAACAATCTGACGCATTAATGGAAGGAAAATTAACTTTAGAACATGAATTTGGAAACATGTATAGGGCAATGGAAGGATTTACAGAGTTGTTTGAAATAAGACGTAAAAATTGGGGAAAAATTTTTGAAAACATTACAGAAAAATTAAAAGCTTATCTTGTATTGTCGTCAAGTCATGTTAAATCAAATGAAATAATGTTATTAATTGAAGATTTGAACTCATTGTCTATTAGGGATAGTGAACATTTTGAATCTGATGTCTTGGGACTTTTTTTACGTATAAAAATGGTTTCATATTTTCACAATGATAAATTAATACCAGATGTTAAACCTTTTGATGTAGCTGATGCTTTTTTAGAAAAATGGAAAAGAGCTTTCAATTATTTGTGTCGACCCATGCGTAAATGGAATGAAATTATTTTTTCTGATGAAGCAAGCGAAAGAAAGATAAAAGCAGACCCTGTTTTTCTTGAACATGCAACATATAATGTGATAGTAAACGCAATAAAATATGCTAAAATTAATACTTGTATTTATGCAGAACTTGTTAAAACTAATGAAGGAAACAGCATTATTATAACAAATTACGGAGATTATTTAGAACCAAACAATAAACAAATTTATGAAAGAGGTAAGCGTAACTTGCACAAGTCTTTATTATTTCATAATAATGTTAATAAAGAACATACAAGTGGGAGGGATAAATCTGTAGATGGGAAAGGAATCGGATTATACTTATGTCATAATTTATTAAAATCCATGAATTGCGAAATTTATCATAAATGCAAATTTGTATCAAATTATAATATAGCACTTATTAATCTATTTTTAGAAAGATACAGAGGAAAACCATTGTTTAAAGAGTTTTGGGACGAGATGGCTGAAAAACATGAGGGGTTAGACGTTTCTTATGATGCTATTAGCAAAGAATATAATGAATTAATAAAGTCGGGGAAATTTTCAAAAGTAGTAAATGAAAAAAAACAAGGTGACATGTCAATTCTTGAAAATATGGAAAGTTTAACTATCTTTGAGCAAATCCAAGAGATGACTTTTGAAACAAAGTTTATTATAACTATACCTTTTATTAAGGAGAATGAAAATGAAAACAAACGTTTTGCTATTCGAAGATGATAATGCAGTAATTTCTGTTTTACCTGAGTTAATCAGGTCAGATGGATATAATGTATTAACTGAATCATACGATTGGAAAGTTGTTGAACGTTGGCTTGATAATAAAGGTGCAGAGGATTTTGTTGCTTTAGTTTTTGATTTAAAAGTTCCTGCGCACAAAATGCCTGTATGGGGAAAACAATATGATGAAAAAAAGGACTATTCACCATCGTTATATTATATTAAACATTATATAAATAATAAATACCCAGCATTAATGAAGAAAATAATTTTATTTTCAGCATACCTTGCTTTAGTTCCATGTGATATAAAAAATAATTTTATACTTGTTGACAAAAATGAAGGAGGTGCAAATAATAAATTAAGAACATATATAAAAAGCCTTGATAATTAGGGCATCCTGAATGACTTATAAAGGTACGCTTTCCGTGATAACAGCTTCAAAGAAGCAGAAAAAGTTCGATGTTTGATGGGATTTCCAATTCCTTTGGCCTATGCCATGTTGCGCCGTCTGCCACTAATAAAGTGTAATCATTAGGATAATATGCCGCCAATTCATGTAAAAACACGTTCATGCAGTTGCTGTTACAATAAGGCAGAACCAAAAAGAAATGCTCACCCGTCAACGGTTCGACCGCTCCGTAGGCATAACGGTATTCCCGGATATGGTGGCAAGGTACGCTGGGGCGTACCCCTTTCCGGCACCAACAATATCACGGCTTGTTGATTCGACCGAATCCGGCTTCATCCTCAAACATCAACCGTACCTTGCCTGTTATATTTTAGCATTTCAACTTATTGATTCGGGCGTTAATTTTTTTGAGGCTTCTATGACCTCCGGGCTCGCCTTCTTCGGGTGACGGCTTCGTGGCTTGACTTTGCGCCAGTCGTGTCGTTTGAGAACGTAGTAAATCTGAGCTGTGCCAATCCTGTGCACTACCTTTTCTTGATATGCCGCTTTTATATCAGATAATAAGCGGGAACGGGTGGAAGCGACCGTGCTTAACAGCCTTTTGCCCATCTCGAAACAGGAAGTTTGCTACGTCTTACCCGATGTCAGCCCAACAACCGTGGAGGCTGCCCTCGCCGCGATGGTCAGAAACAAAGCGGTTGAAAAAGTCGGGGTAGGAAAAAACACAAAGTATATCAAGAGGGAGCGGTGAATTTACGGACAACACATCATGCTTGTAATATAAAAAACCCTGCGCGTGAGTACGTAAATACTCCCGCACAGGGTTTTCACCCGCATCCCGACGTCACCGGGGAGGCGTTCTTATTCATTTTTACTCTTTTTCCGTTTTTGCTATGTCGTAGAAAAGGTCAGGCGGATATCCATTACATGCATACCTGTGACTCGGCTGCGCAGCCTTTTATGAGTCGATTGTAAGCCTCGACGAAGTTGAAAATCGGGAGCATGAGCATCAGGGACGATTGTACGCAGAAATCGGGATGACCGTGTGCAGTCAGGGTCGTATGGATGCCGTCCGTCAATAAGATGGCCTCGGCTTAAAGCGATTATACCCAATAGGTGTATCATGTCAATATGTTTATGTAATGAACGTTTGTTTGTAATATAATTGTAACTTAATTTGACACGGTTTATACATCGTGCTATACTCCGCGCCAAGCAGAAGAGCCACTTCTCACCCCATGCCTCATATGAGTGCTTACGGGTCGTAAACGCGTAACAGATAACTTCCTATGCAATATATAATTAGGAAGACGTGCGTGTACATGAAGTGGGCCGATGCCCGCTTATTTTTATGTTGTGGGTCAAGCACCCCGTTGTGAATGGAAGGAGGAACCCCGCATTACCGACTATATGATCAATGAGCAGATCAGGGACAAGGAAGTGCGCCTTATCGACGCGGACGGCGCGCAGTTGGGTATCGTTCCCGGTAAGGATGCCCAGCGTATAGCCGACGAAAAGCGATTGGACCTGGTGAAGATTTCCCCGACGGCGGTGCCGCCGGTCTGCAAGATCATGGACTATTCGAAGTTCCGCTTCGAGCAATCCAAAAAGGAAAAGGAAGCGCGTAAGAAGCAGCGGACCATCGACATCAAGGAAGTTCGCCTTTCCCCCAACATCGACAAGCACGATGTGGAGGTTAAGATGAAGAAAGCCATCGAGTTCCTTAAGGACGGGGACAAGGTAAAGGTGACGATACGCTTCCGCGGCCGCGAGTTGGGCCGTACCGAAGGCGGCTATGTAATCATGAACGACTTCGCGGGTAAGCTCGCGGAACTGTCGAACATTGAAAAGCCGCCGAAAATGGAGGGACGCTCCATGGCGATGTTCCTTGCGCCCAAACCCAATCAAAAGGACCAGAAGGAGTAGTTTGCTATGCCAAAGTTAAAGACAAAGAAAGCCGCCGCCAAGCGTTTTAAGGTGACGGGTACGGGTAAGTTCAAGCACCCCAAAGCAAATAAACAGCATATCCTTGGTAAGAAAAGTCCCAAACGCAAAATGACCCTTCGTAAAATGGGTATGGTGGACAAAACCAACGAAGCGGCTGTAAAGCAAATGATGCCCTACGCATAAATTACGGCGCGGGAATCTAAGGAGGACATAATATGGCAAGGATAAAAGGCGCGTTAGGCGCGAAGAAGAAGCATAAGCGTACGCTCAAGTTGGCCAAGGGCTATGTGGGTTCGCGCAGCAAGCAATACCGCACCGCCAAGCAAGCCGTAATGCGTGCGATGGCGGCCATGTTCGTGGGCCGTAAGCAAACCAAGCGCGAATACCGCCGTTTGTGGATCACGCGCATAAACGCCGCGGCTCGCCGGCATGATTTGAGCTACAGCCAATTCATGCACGGGCTCAAGCAGGCGGGCATCGATATCAACCGCAAAATGCTGGCCGAATTGGCCGTAAACGATACGGCGGCGTTTTCAAAATTGGCAAAGGCAGCCTCGGGTGTATAAATCCTCATTTTTATACAAATAATATGAACTAATGGGAAAATATAAGTTCATATTCGAGGAGGAAATACATTGAAAGCTACGGGTATCGTGAGAAGGATCGACGATTTGGGTAGGGTCGTCATCCCCAAGGAAATACGAAGGACACTGCGCATCCGCGAAGGTGACCCTTTGGAAATCTTTACCGATAGGGAAGGGGAAATCATCCTTAAAAAATATTCACCTATCGGGGAGTTGGGCAATTTCGCCAAGGAATACGCCGAAAGCCTCGCCCATTCTTCGGGGCATATTACCTGCATCGTGGACAAGGACCAAATCATCGCCGTCAGCGGAGGCGCGAGGAAGGAATTCCTGGACAAGAATATTTCGCCCGCGCTCGAGCGCACCATCAACCAACGGTCCGTACTCTCCGCCAACCGTAACGACAACAATTTCGTGCCGATATTGGAGGAAGACGACCCGTCCATGTACAACAACCAGTTTATCGCCCCCATTATCGCCGAAGGCGACGTGTTGGGCGCGATCGTCTTCCTTTCGCCGGACAAGAAGATGGGCGAAGTGGAAGGCAAACTGGCGTTAACGGCGGCGGGTTTCCTGGGTAAGCAAATGGAGCAGTAAATAAAAAGCATAACGAACGATAATGAACCGCGCAATGCGCGGTTTTGTTTTGGGCCTGTGTGAAGGGAAAATTTGGATATGCTTAATGGGGGAATGAAAATGGATGAGTTGAACGGGATATTGGATACGCTGCTGGGCGAAAATGGTTGCCCGTGGGACAGGGCGCAAACGCATGAGAGTTTGATCCCTAATTTATTGGAAGAAAGCAACGAAGCTATCGAAGCGATTGGTAAAGAGGATATGGCGGCGTTGTGTGAGGAGCTTGGGGATGTGCTGTTGCAAGTCGTCTTCCACGCGAAGCTGGCGGAACGCGCGGGTATATTCAACATGGACGATGTGATCCGGGGGTTACGCGGCAAGCTGATACGCCGCCATACGCACGTTTTTGGGGACGAAAAAGCAAGCACACCGGAGGAAGCCCTGCGTATTTGGGAGGCAAATAAACGCCTGCGGTAAAAAATTGTTGATTTTCCTTGACAAATCAGAAAGAAGCGATTATAACTACCTCAATTAAGCGAAACCGGCGATGGTTTTCGCGGTTTATATCTAAGGAGGAAATTGAAATGAACAAGACGGAATTCATCGCGGCGATCGCGGCAAAATCCGACTTAACCAAGAAGGACGCCGAAAAGGCTCTTTCCGCATTCGAATGTACGGTAACCGAAGCCCTCGTAGCCGGCAAGAAGATTCAACTCGTAGGCTTCGGCACGTTCGACGTGGCCGAAAGGGCCGAACGCGATGGCCGCAACCCCCAAACGGGCGCGAAGATGAAGATCGCAGCCTCCAAGGCACCCCGCTTCAAAGTCGGCAAAAAATTGCGTGACGCGGTAAATAAATAGCCCGGGCAAAACAAAAGTTAAAACATAAAATTTCCGTTGCATACATTGGTGCAGCGGTTTTTTTATGCCGAATGTTACATTTCCATTGCTTTTGCGTTTGTTTTGTTGCGCGTTGGCCCCGCTTGCGCTACTATCCCCCGTGAAACGACAAAATTCATCATTTGTCTCGGAACGGGGGCTTCTCGTGAAAAAATTCATACATAAAATCATAACGGTCATACTCGTGCTTGCGGTATTGCCGTTTTTTAATGCACCGGTGCTTAGTGCCGCCGCGCGGCCCGTACAAATCATCGTTGACGGGACCGTATTAAATTGGAAATTCGTACAGCCGATACAGCAAAACGGGCGTGTCTTTGTACCCGTGCGGGAATTTACCGAGCAAATCGGCGGGCAGATGGGTTGGCATTCAGCCAATCAGCAAGCCTCGCTTTTTTATAAGGATGACGTTCTCGTATTAACGATGGGTTTGACCGCGGCCAACTTAAACGGGCGGCGTGTCGTTTCGGATTACGCGCCTTTCGCAATCGACGAGCGCATGATGGCACCCGTACGTTTTTTAGCGGAAATATTCGGATTTAACATAACGTGGTGCGGTACGAGGACGGCGGCTGTTTTAAACTCCTCGGCGATACCTTCACCCTCCCCGGAACCCACCCCCATTCCCACTTCCGCACCGGAGCCAACCCCAACGCCCGAACCAACCCCGATCCCGAATTCCGAACCCCTCATTCCGAATTCCGATTACCTCGCCATCGACGCCTCCACATCGGAAATCCTGCCCGAAAACCACCCCCAAACGACGATAACGCATTTGCTGACACCCGCGCAAACGGGTTTACCCGCGTACGCGGTGCAAGCCTTTTCCGCGATAACTGACGTTACGTATTTTATGCTGCCCGATAACAGGCTGGTCATCGATATCCACAATTCGCTTTCCGCCATCGAAGGGCCGTATTACATTTACCCCGCGCTGCCCATCAGCGGCATACGATCGTCGCAGTTTTCCCGCTCGCCCAATATCACGCGGTTGGTCTTTGATATCGTGGGCGCGGCGGAATACAATATATCCCTGTCGGCGGACAGGCGGACGCTAACGGTCGCCTTCGGCGAAAACCGTATTAGCGGCGTTGACGTTATGACGGAAGCGGGTACGGATTCGCTGCTGATCCAAGGGGATGCGCTGCCCGCGGCGCGGTATACCGTGGATGCACTAAACCGGCGGTTAACCGTGGATATCGATAACGCCGCTTTAAATCCTTCTTTATTGGAAGCAATTGCTACCCCTGACGCGGTCTTTATTTCGCACATGACGATAGGGCAGCGGGAAGACGGTTCGGCGTACGTACACGCGTATTTTAAAGACGACATCGAATTACCCGAAGCGGCGATCATACACCATGACGCGCGCACGATCCGGATTATGCTTTACGCCTCTATCATGGGCGTGTCGTATGAGCCCGCTTTGCGTGCGATACGCTTGTGCCGCGCCGACGGCCTTATGATGGATACCGCGAAAATACAACACTTCGACGAGTACCTGCGCAATCGGTATACCCTGGTCTTGCCCCCCGAAGCCGATACGGCAGGGCAAGGGATCGTGCCCGTGGGCGACGGTTTTATCAATTCGTTTATGCTTGCGCGGGACGTTAACGGCAACATACAATTGATCATCGATACGGCGCAAACGCTGACCTTCGAGGTGTACGAAACCGAGGAAGCCTATTATGTAATGGCGCGCTTGCCGCGTGAGGTATATTCGCTGGTGGTGGTCATCGACCCCGGCCACGGCGGAAACGACCCGGGCGTCGTACGCAACGGCATCCGGGAAAAGGACTTGGCTATGACCGTTTCCAATAAGGTCGCGGGCTTATTGAGCCAACACCCTTACATCGGGGTATACATGACGCGGCAGGAAGATACGAACCCCTGCATATTTTGGCGGGCGGAGTTCGCGGGGGCGTTTGCGGATGTTATGCTGAGCGTCCACGTCAACGGGTTCACCAATACCGCCATACACGGCATCGAAACGCACTTCGCCATCAGCTCCGCGGAAGCGGGTTTGGTGTTTAACAGCCGCGATTTCGCGCAGGTCGTACAGCGGAACAAGATCGCGCAAACGGGAACGCACAGCCGCGGTTTGTTTAATACACCCGCGTTCGTCGTGATAAGGGAAGCGGGGATTCCCGCGGTCATTTCCGAAATGGGTTTTATTTCAAACGCCGCCGAAGCCGCGAGACTGGCGACGGGTGCGTACCAATGGCAGATCGCGTACGGACTCTACAACGCGATACTGGAAACGCACGGGATCATCGGGAGATAAAAAATAAGAAATTAAAAAGTAAAATTATGCGGTGGGCGGCAGGGTTGTCCTGCTTGTGAATGTTTCCGAAAAATAAGGGCAATCCACGTCGTGCGCGTGGGTATTGCTTGTAAAGGCGGGCAGCTCCCGCAAATGGCATTTGCCGTCTTGCTGGTAAAAACACATGTGCGTGCAGTTGATGTCCATACATACCTCCGTATAAGGGGCGACCGGTTAAACGAAACCGTTCGCCTTTTTTTATGTCTTTCCTAGTATGCGCCGTATGCGGGATTGTATGCTATACTGCGGACAGATTAATACAAAAAAGGAGCGCGTACTGTATGGAAGCTGCGGAAACGAAGAAGCGGTCATGGATCCCCTTCAAAAATGACCTGACCAAAGAAGAATTCAGTTGGGTGCTGTATGACTGGTCCAGCCAGTCCTATGTAATGATCGTGATGACGGTCATTTTCTCGTTGTTCTTCATGCGGGCGGCGGTGGATGTCGCGGGTGTAAGCGAAGCGGCCGCCACGGGCTATTACGGCTTGTCGAACACCATCAGCATGATCATCGCGGGCTTACTCGCGCCGATTATCGGTACGCTGTCGGGTTACAAGGGCAAGAAGAAATTCATATTCACGTTCTTCGCGGGGATGGGGTTGGTCAGCACGTTTGCGCTGGCGTTCATCCCCGAACAATGGTGGTTCGTGATCTTGGTCGTGTTCGTTATTTCTTCCGTGGGATACGCAGGCAATACGAAGGTGTACGACACCTTTTTGATAGACGTGACCGACAACAAGCGCATGAACTGGGTATCGAGTCTGGGCTTCGCCTTCGGGTACATAGGGGGCGCGCTGCCGTTTATATTAAGCATACCCTTGGTAATATTGGTGCAATTGGGCGCCATCGATATGGATATTATGCTGGCGTACCGCATCGCGTTTATCATCGCGGTCGTGTGGTGGATCGCGTTTATGGGGCCGTTTATGAAGAACGTGCACCAAAAATACGGCGGCGAACCGGAACCGCAATACGTGCGCAAGAGCTTCGTGCGGATATGGACGATCGGTAAGGAGATATCAAAGCAAAAGCATTTGCTGTTATTCCTGGCGGCGTTCTTCCTATATTCCGACGGCGTGGGGTCGATCATCCGCATGGCGATCGCGTACGGCGTATCCATCGGCATCACCGACATGACGCTGATCATCGTGCTGTTGGTGACGCAGTTCGTCGCCATGCCGTGCGCGATCATCTACGGCAAGCTGTCGCAAAAATACGGCGCGAAGACCATGATCTACGTCGCGATCTTCACGTACTGTATCGTTTGCTCGATCGCCCTTTTCATGAACCCCTCACGCTCGGACCAAACCCTAACGATCATGTTTTGGGCGCTGGCGATGCTGGTCGGTACGGCACAGGGCGGCATACAGGCGCTCTCCCGTTCGTACTTCGGCCGTATCATCCCCAAGGACAAATCCAACGAATATTTCGGCTTCTACAACGTGTGCAGCCGCTTCGCGTCGGTGCTGGGTACGGCGATCATGGCCACCGTCGCGCTGATAACGGAACAAACGCACTACGGCATCGCGGGGATATCGATATTGTTCATCGCGGCGGCGATTATATTCAAGTTTGTGCCGAGTGATAAACCGGGTTCCGCCGGGGCGGAATAACGCGTTTACAGCAGGTCATAATGTATAGTTGGAATACTTGCGCTCCCATCTAATCACGATTATAATAATCACGATTAGATGGGAGGCATCATTTATGTTTATCGGAAGGCAAGCCGAACTGGATTTCTTAGAGAATAAATATAAAACCAAAGGCGGGCAGCTTGTCGTCCTATACGGTCGCAGGCGTGTGGGGAAGACCGAAACGCTCCGCGAATTTTGCAAGGATAAAGAGCATGTCTTCTATTCCTGCCGGGAGTGCGCCGATGAGGAACAATTGAAATCCTTTTCCCAAAGGATGATTAAACCCGAAATGCCTGTTTCCAAATACCTTAATACCTTTAAGGATTGGACACAGGCATTTTTTGCTATATCGGAGTTGCCCGGTAACGGGAAAAAGCTGTTGGTCATAGACGAGTTCCCCTATATGGCGAGGAATAATAAAAGTATTCCTTCCATCATTCAAAACCTTTGGGACGAGAAACTAAAGAACGAAGACATCATGCTCGTATTGTGCGGGAGCGCGATGAGCTTCATAGAAAATGAAGTCCTTGCCGAAAAGAACCCCCTTTACGGAAGGGCTACGGGAATCCTTAAAATGTTTGAAATGGGGTTTTATGACGCAATCCAATTTTTCCCTAACTACAGTCATGAGGATAAAATCCTTGCTTATTCGATTTTGGGGGGCGTTCCCCATTACCTCAAGCAATTCGATGACAGCGAATCTGTTGGGTGTAATATCAAAAATCATATCTTAACCCGCGGCAGTATTTTATACAGCGAGGTTGAGTTCCTCATGCGTCAGGAATTCCGTGAAACGACGCTGTATAACACCATCATCGAAGCGATAGCGTTGGGCAATACAAAGTTGAATGATATATTTACCAAGACCGGTATCGAAAAGTCGAAGCTGTCGGTATATATCAAGAACCTTATCTCCCTTGAAATTATCCAAAGGGAGTTTTCCGTAACTACGGGCATCAAGGAACAAGCCATTTCCCACCGCGGCTTGTACAGCGTCACCGATAACTTCTTTAGTTTTTGGTATCATTTCGTTTTCGGTAACATTTCCGAATTGGAAGCTGGGGACGCGGAGGGTGTTTATAAACATACCGTAGAGCCGGAGCTTTCTTTATATGCTTCCCATAAGTTTGAAGGCATCTGCCGCCAATATATCCGCAAGTTAAATATTTCCGGCGGCCTTCCGTTTCGTTTTAATAAAATGGGGCGTTTCTTTGACGGCAATGTGGAAATCGACATCGTAGCTAATTCGAAGGATAAAAATAAAATCCTTATCGGCGAATGTAAGTATAAGAACAGTCCCTTCGATATGGGTGAGTTTAATGCTTTGAAGGAAAAACCGATTTATAACAATGATGCGGACAGGTATTATTACCTATTTTCCAAAAGTGGATTTACCAAGGATTTGTCGGCATTGGAAAGCGAAAGGGTGCGGTTGATTTCGATACAGGAGTTATTTATGCAGTAATGGGGTTGATACAGCCGTTATTATTTTATGAAGGCTCTTTTTTTGATGTTATTAAACATTATGCTGCCGGCAGAATCAATTTAATTACCATAAAGTGTATAATTAACGTAAGGACTTTAGAATAGTCCGGGGAGGAAAACAAAATGAAAAAATTATTATGTGCAATCATCATCGCGGTAATATGCTTAGGTTTTGGAGTGAGTGTTCAAGCCTCCTCGAACCGTGACCCCATCAGGGAAATATTGGGGGTGGATTATACGATATCACCAACCGAATTTAACAAACCATTATGGGCGTGGTATGAAGGTGAAATCGTTCGGTGGCAAATACTTGAAATAAACCAACCGTTAAACATCCGTCGGTTCACGAGAAATGACGATTTTCCATATGCTCCTTTTGGTGGGATATGGGGGACCGAAACCGGGGATGTAAAAATTGCAACGCACCACAGCGGGCAACAATGGTTGCTGGTTGACATTGGGTCACATCCGGATGGGGATTACGATTGGATTAGGGCATATCACGCTGTCCGAATAAATGTTGAATTAAACCCCCAAGAAATGATTGATTTTAATCGCACAATGGTACAAATGTCTGATTTCAACGCAGAACAAAGGGAGCAAATTGATTGGGCGTTATCTACATTCAACATGTCACGGCAATATACCAGCGATAACTTTTATTGGTATTCCAATGATAATAATAGCCAATATCTCCCATATATGGCAATTGCATTAGAAGACCGCTTGCCCGAAATCATAAAAGCCTTTGGTGGACCATTAGATATATTAATATCCATCATCATTTTTAACCCTATTGAATACGGTATATTAGAATATGAAATATTTAATTCTGGTACGGGAGAAGCACGTTACGGTGCAACCGCATTTTGGGGATGGGAACATAATACATTTAAGATTGCTTGGAATCCAGAGTGGATGTGGAATCCTATTAATAAAAATCCTATAGATGGAGGTTTCTTAGATACACTTGTGCATGAAACAGTCCATATATTCCAACAACGAGTAATTACTAATCGGCCAGCCGGGGGCATAACATGGGATGTACAACGATGGCTGATGGAAGGTACCGCACATTACTTTGAACAAGACTTTTATGGATGGATGAAGCATTTGGGGTTGTTGCCATATGATCGTGTGAAAAACGATACCATTCCATCTTTAGATGACATAAGCGGAACGGAAGCAGAACCTTGGGAAGGGGAATTGATTTTATACAGGCCGTGGGGATATACAATAATTCGATTTGTAGTTGAAAATTGGGGGTTTGACTATGTAATTGAAATGAATCGGCAAATGGGTTATTGTGAAAATATTTTCGGCCTCACCCGCGCCGAATTTGAACGGCAATGGCACCGTTGGTTACGGGTAACCTTCGACCCGTCCACTTTTTATTCCGACGAGGAGCTTCTCGGTACATGGGAAAGGCTCGGCACCCAACAATCCCTTGATTCCTTCACAGAGCGTAATGAACGCAACGTGAATAACTGGGCGCAGGACATCCTACGGCAAAGGGGCAACAGGCACCAGCGCCTCATTTTTAATAATAACAGAAGAATCACCGCAACGAGTGTGACCGGGTTCGGCAACACCTGGACGGACGGTTCTATCGGCGGCAGGGGTTATGAAATCCGCACCATCGGCGGTGTCGATTTCCTGTTTGTCAACAGCCAACGAACACTCGCCACCCCCGGTTCCGGCAGGGGCGGACCGTGGACAGTATTTATACGCGGATAAAACGATAACTTATTAAAAGGCAAATAACAAAAAGAGCGAATTATTGGGATTTTAATAATCGCTCTTTTTTATTTATAAGGTCATCAATAAAAATATCAAGCATTTTACTGTGATCCAATGCTTCATCTATTTCAATTGGCGCGTCGGTATAAATGACTTCGTTCATAATTTATTTTTCCTTTCATACCAAGCGGAACCACGCCAAGTCAACCTCCGTACCCGGTAGGAAGAGGAAGCGCAGCGTTCCTTTGCCGATGAGGGGTGTTTCAAGGGGTAAAAGCGTGGGTGCGTAATCCGCTTGGGCGGGCAGGGTAAGTTGGTTGATTATTTCGCTATGATTCGCAGCGGAATTATTTGTTTTTGGATCTTCTCCCGGCGAAAACACCATGCGGACCGTATTGTCCCGCGCGGCCCGCCAGGCGATTTCGATTTGTTTGGCGGGAGCGGCTTCATCGAAGGTCATATCTTCGAACGAAATGCTTACGTTGTTGCCGATCTTTTCCACGGTGTCCGCCTTTACGGTGAAGGAATCGCCGTAGATATGGTCGTGCGCGGCGAAGGAAAGCCTTTCGCGGGAACGGTTCGGCGGTGTAAAGGAAAAACCCTTGATGTGTACTTTGCGGTTAAATACGAAGCACAGCGTTTGTACGCCGGTTAGGCGTTCGGGCAATTTATACGTCGCGGGGATGTATTTGTTCCAAACGGAGCCTTTATTATAGTACGCGGTGTAGAGGCGGCGGCCTTCTTCGGCCATGCCTAAATAGATGTCGAAATCGAATGGGGTGCCTTCCATGGCGAAGATCCAAAGTGTAATTTCATCCGAACCGTGCGGGCCGAAGTCGAGGTCGGCGTAACCGACGTGGCTTTCACGGTCGCGCAGGGTTGCCACGCCGCGTTCGTTGCCGTTGCCCATGGGCGCGTTTGAACGGTTGTACAAACCGCCCGTGACAAAGCCGTACGGGTCGAGGAAGGGCTTGCCGTAACCCGTAAGCGTAGTGGGTAATACGGAGATGAAGTCGGGATGCGGTTTTCCGTTGTGCGCCATACAGCGGACATAGAGCGTGCCGTCACCCTTGGGGATGACCTTAACGGCGGATGACGTATCCGATTTGAGTATGCCGAGGGGGGAGTCGATGCCTCCCGCGTCGGTGAGCCGCCAATGCAGGTTTTTATCGGCGGCGTTTTCGGGGAGGACGCGGGCGGTAAAGGTTATTTCTCCATCCTGCTGCCCTTCACTTTTGGTGATTTCGATTTTGCGCACGGGGATGTCGGTATCGTCGAGTTCCGCTTGGACCGTCGGCGTTTTTACGCCGTTGCGTTTTACGATGGCTAGTAGCTTGCCGCCGAACATTTTACGACTGTGCGTTGTCGGGTCGGGGGGTTGGTATTGGTCGTAATCGGTGGAATCACCGTTATCGAGCGCTAATAAGATGCCATCGGAAACGGAAACCCGTACGCGGTTGTTCGCGTTTTCGACGGGGTTGCCGTCGGCGTCAAGCGCGTTGATTTCCGTAAAAATCAATTCGCCGTACGCGCTGTGCTTCATAACCGTCCGTACCGCGTCGCCGAAACCGCGGCGTACGGTTTCGCAGGCGACCGCGCCTTTCCTGTCATACGCAACAGCCTTGATTTCGCCCGGTTCGTAAGGGACGGTATAATCCGCCGTCAGCTTTTTGCCCTTGGCGTGGTCGATCCTCTTCGCGCCCAGCGATTTGCCGTTAAGGAATAATTCGACCTTCGGGGCGTTGGAGGCGATGCGTACGTCGATGGGTTGACCGGGGTTCCAATCCCAATGGGGGAAGAGGTGGACCATGGGATGCGTTTCGAAGTCCGTCCACGCGGATTGGTAGATATAGAACGAATCCTTGGGGAAGCCCGCCGTGTCGATTTGGCCGAAGTAGGAATTTTTCGTATGGTACGGCGTCGGTTCGCCGATGTAGTCGAAGCCCGTCCATAGGAATTGCCCCAATGTGAACGGCGCGTCCCGATGGTCAATGATGCACGCCTCGGTGCTTTTCGCGCCCCAACTGGTGGTGGAGTTGCCAAGGGCGGAGCATTGCATGTCGTCGTCCGACAGGATGGATTTTTCAAGCGGGAAGCGGTACACCCCGCGGCTTTGCACGGTGGAAGCCGTTTCGCCGCCGTAGATGATCCAATCCGGGTGTTTCGCGTGGTGGTCATGGTAGAGGTATTCGGCGTAGTTGTAACCGATGAGCTTGATGATGTCAGCGCATTTTTGCGTGTTTTCCCACGGCATATAATTGGAACACAGAGTAGGGAAGGCGTGGCGATCGGGGTCGTGCTTCGCTACGTTATCCGCGAGCCGCGCCATGGTTTTGGCGCCTTCTTCAAAGGAGATATGCGTGTCGTGTATTTCGTTGCCCAAGCTCCACATGACGAGCGACGGGCAATTGCGGTCGCGCCGTACCCATGAAGCCACGTCGCGCTCCACCCATTCTTCGAAGAAGCGGGCGTAGTCGTAATCCGTTTTTCGGCGCATCCATACGTCGGAGAATTCCGATTGTACGATAAAGCCCATTTTATCGGCCAATTCCATGAAAACGGCCGCGGGGGGATTGTGCGCCGTACGGATAGCGTTTACGCCCATTTGCCGCAACAGCACGAACTGACGGCACAGCGCGTCCATGTCAACCGCCGCGCCCAAGCCGCCCAAATCATGATGCTGGCAAACGCCGTTTATGATAACGCGCCGCCCGTTGAGCATAAAACCGTTGTTAGGGGTGAAGGCGATTTCGCGGAAGCCGAAGCGCGTTTCCGCGGTATCTTGCAATTGGCCGTCGATAAACAGCTCGGTGGTCAACATATAACAATGCGGGAGGTCGATGTCCCATATCTTGGGTTTGAATACCGTCATATAAGCGTGGTGCGCGCCCGGTTCCTTCCCGTATGCCACGTTCGTGCTTTCGAGCTGGTCCTCGTAGGTTAATGTGGGGATGGTGTGGCGGATTTCGTAATTTTTGACCGTCGATTCCACTTCTGTTTTGATTTCGATGCGCCAATAATCGCCGTCCCTTTTCGGTGTGATATAAATCCCGTCCGGTACGAGGTGCGAAGCGTCTTTTATGGTCAGCCAACAATCGCGGTAAATCCCCGCGCCCGAATACCAGCGCGAATTGGGCGATCGGTGGTTGACGGTCATAAGGATTTCGTTTTCCCCGGGGATCAAATAGGGCGTGATGTCGTGCGTAAAGGCTGTGTAGCCGTTTTTCCATTCCCCCGCCGGCTGTCCGTTTATGTATAATGTCGAGTCCATGTACACGCCGTCGAAGCGCAGCAGGACTTTTTTGCCCGGTATAAGCGCATGGAAGTCGTGGATTTTCCTGTATCGTCCCACGCCCGAAGCGTATAGGTTTTTCGTGTCTTTGATCAGCCAGTCGTGCGGGATTCCGACCTCGCGCCACGTTTCTTCGCCTTCCATTTGAAACGACCATCCCGTGTTGAACAGTTCCGTCATAATAATAGCCTCCCGGGCGTAATCCCTAAGCGGAGGCGAAGGGATTACCGCGTAATATAAAGATATATTTGTTCGAAGAATAAACCCGCGGCCGCCCAAGCGGGCGCGTAATCCCATCGTATGATGCCCATCACATGGTAGCGTGAGCCCGTATAATCCCACGGGCACAACGCGGCTTTCTTTAGCAAACTGCCCGTCAGGAACTCACCGCCCAATATACATACGGCGTAAAGTATTCCCCTCAGGAAAAACGGCCACGCCGATACCAGCCTGAACACCGGCTCCAAAAGTACGACCATGCCGTAAATGAAGAACATCCACAAGGACGTGGTGGAGCGCAGGGTGTAGTCCTTCTTAAGGAAGGTACCCAATCCCGTCCATAAAACTTCCATCAGGCAGCCGAGCGCGCCGTAAATTACAAATCGGATTATCATACGTATAGTATGGACGGTTTGGCGATTCGTATACTTTATCCGAACAAACGCAATAAATAGGTCCCTTCAAACGCGCTTTCCCCCAGCACGCCCACGAATTTAAGCACATATACCGCCAGCCACACGAGCAATACCCCTTGCAAAAGGCCGCCGACAAGCCCGCCGATTTTGTTCGCCGTGTTTAAGATCGGCAGCTTGGCGACGGTGTCCAAAAGGCGCGCGGCGAGCGACAGCGCGATATAAATCAATATGAACGCGATGATGTACGTGAGTATGTGCGCGGCGGCCGATACCAGCACCGAGGTAATGGCGGCTTGGAAGGTATAAGTCGCGCGGTCGATTTGGCTGTTGATCGAATCGGAAACGAAGGGGATCAAATTATCGTTGAGCCCGAACCGGTGAAGCAGGTCAAAAAGCTGGGAATCCGCTGAAGGTACCGCCTGGCTTGCGGCGTTGGGGCCGATGTTTTCCATGCGGTTCTCCACCCAGCGGCTAACGGGTGATTCGATGACGCCTTCGATATGGTGCGAAAACATACTCGCCGCGAAGTACGCGCCGATGATGGCGGCGGTCACCGTAACCGCGCCCGCGATTGCCATGATCAAACCCTTGAAGAACCCCCGCAGCGTGAAGAACACGATTACGGCGAGGATCACGAGATCGATAACCGAATACGCGCTGAATAATCCGTTCATAACAGTAACCCCAATCATAGCAACAACCCCAATAGTTCACCAATATGCGCCGCGCCGAATATGCGTACCCCTTGCGGCGGTTTTATATTCTTTTTGTTTGCCTGCGGCACCACGCACGCGGTAAAGCCTTGCCGCGCGGCTTCGGTGATACGCCGTTCGGGCTGGTTGATGGCTCGCAGCTCCCCGGCGAGCCCCACTTCACCTAAGATAAGATACGCGGGGTCGATGGCTTTATTCCTGTAGCAGGACGCGATGGCCGCGAGGATGGCGGCATCTGCGGCGGGTTCCTCGATGCGCAGGCCGCCCGCTACGTTAACGTAGCTGTCGTAGGTGGCCAGTTTATACCCCGCGCGTTTTTCCAGCACCGCCATGAGCATAACCATGCGGTTGTAATCCATGCCGTTGGCCGTGCGGCGCGGCGTACCGAAGTGCGTGTGGCTGACGAGCCCTTGCACTTCCAATAACAGCGGTCGGCTGCCTTCAAGGCTGCACGTCACCGCCGAACCGGGTACGCCTACGGGCCGCCCCGCCAGCATATACGCCGATGGGTCGGCGATGACCGTCAAGCCCTTTTCACCCATTTCAAACACGCCGATTTCGTGGGTGGAGCCGAAGCGGTTCTTTACGGCGCGGATGACGCGGTAACTGTCGCGCCCTTCGCCTTCGAAGTACAGTACGCAATCCACCATATGTTCAAGCACCCGCGGGCCCGCGATCGCGCCTTCCTTGGTGACGTGCCCCACGAGCAGCACCGCCGTGTGGTGCGCCTTGGCTAATTGCGTAAAAAACGCCGTACATTCGCGCACCTGCGTAACGGAGCCGGGCAAGGAAGCTAATTCGTTAAGCCGCATGGTTTGGATGGAATCAATGAGCAAGAGCGCGGGTTTTATTTTTTTAACCGCGTCCTGTATGGCGTGGATGTCGGTCTCCGCGAGAAAATAAAGCCCCGGCGGGTCTACGTCCAGGCGTTTCGCGCGGAGCTTGATTTGTGGCGCGCTTTCTTCGCCGGATATGTACAGGATAGGGAAGGCTTCGCTTGCCATATGGCGGCAGATTTGCAAAAGCAGTGTGGATTTGCCGATGCCCGGGTCACCGCCCAATAACAGCAAACTCCCCCCTACGAGGCCGCCGCCCAGTACACGGTCAAGTTCCGCGATGCCCGTGGATTTACGAACTTGTCCCCTAGTAGGGGACAAGTTGATATCGCGTAAGAGGGTAGGGGCGGAGGCGTCCTTGGAATGTGAAAAAGCGGCAGAAGCACCCCCGATTTTGGCGGGGGTTGTTCTGACCGCTTTTTCTTCCAATGTATTGAATCGGTTGCAGGCCGTGCAACGCCCCAGCCATTTCGCCGTTTCGTAACCGCATTGGTTGCAAATGAATAGCGTTTTTTGTGCAGGCATACGAAACGCCCCTCGTACGTAAGTGGGTGGTGGCTAGTCGTTTTCCAATAATTCCAATACGGTCTTTAATTGCTCCTTCGAATCGAAGTACGCGTAACGGCCGCCTGTGTATTCGCCTTTTTGGATCAAGGGGATGCCGTTCTTTTCCAATTTCATCGTAATTTCCTTCATACCTTTTACGTTGAAGGCGATATGGTGTACGCCTTCGCCGTTGGCGTCCAAATCCTCGCGCCAAGTGGAGGGGTGATGGTCGGGTTCGATAAGTTCGAGCTGCAACGTTTCGCCGATTTTAAAGAACGCCAGTTTTGAACGCGCTTCTGAAGGGTTTCCGCGGAATTCGGTTTCCGCTTCCGCCAGCGTACCCGTCCATGACCAGCCCGGGTTGTCCACACCCAGGAAATCGGCGTAAACTTGGGCGGATTTTTCGATGTCATGTACCAGGATACCGATTTGCACGACGGTTTGCGTGTTGAGCATGTTCTTTTCCATTTTATCGCTCCTTATTTTTCCTTTTTTTGTATGATAGCATTATTGCACCGTACCCAGCAAGTCATTTCCCCCGCGCCTCGGTTGGCCCACAGATAATAGGGGACCCAATACAGGGTAATGTCCTCATAAGAAGCGGGCGCCGCTTTACTGTACAGCGCGTCACCGTCCTCGCATACCATGCGCTTACCCTCCGATTGCAACCTTACCGCGCCGCCGAAGAATAACTTGTCATATGACGCAATAAAATTTGCGTCAAACGGCAAGTTTACGCGGTGTAAGTTTTTTCCGTTGTCGGCTTCTTCCAAACAATACACCACGGGTCCGCGCGTGACGGCGGCTTTGCCCGTGTTTTCGCGCACCTTGGGGTTGGCTTGTATCATGGTTACGGGCATATCCATCGTTAATACGATAGTATCGTTTGCGCGTAAGTCGGATATAAAGACATACCCGTCCGCTTCGTCGCCGTAAAAAATTCCGCTGTTGCGTTTTATATCATATTTTTCGCACCAGCCGGGTATGCGGAGGGCGAGGACGGCGTTCTTATCCGCTTGGCGGATTTTTATTTCCGCGCTGCCTTCGTGCGGGTAATTTGTGGCGATGTCCAACCCCAGCGTACCGCTTGCGAGTTGCGTATCCACCGATCCGCCCGCGTATACGTTTACATACAGCGTATCCCCGCGCTTCGAGTACGCGTAAGAACCCAGCGACGTAAGCATCCTCGCCAAATTCGGCGGGCAGCACGAGCAGCCGAACCATTTTTGCCTTTGCGCCTTTACGTGCTTGCGCCCCCAATCCTTTTCGCACGCCTCGGGTACGACTTCCAGCGGGTTCACGTAAAAGAAGGCTTCCCCGTCCGCCGACATGCCGCTGATGGTGCCGTTGTACAAAGCCCGTTCCATCACGTCGGCGTATTCGCCCTTCGGTTCGATATTGAACATACGCTGCGCGAAGAAGACCAACGCAATCGACGCGCAGGTTTCCGCGTAGACCGTATCGTTGGGTAAATCGTATCCGTACGTAAAGGCTTCGCCGTGGTGGGTTTGGCCCACGCCGCCCGTAATGTACATTTGCTTGCGGGTCACGTCCTCCCACAAGGTACGGCACGCGGAAAGGAGGGATTCGTCCCCCGTTTCGCGCGCCACGTCCGCCATGCCCGCGTACATGTACAACGCCCGTACCGAATGACCCGTGGCGGTTTTTTGGTCGCGCACGGGCGCGTGGGATTGGTGGTAGCGGTGGTTTGTCGTGCCTTTCGGGTGTTCGCCGTTAAAGTAGAAGGGCCGGTTCCCGCGTTCGTCAATGAAATATTGCGCCAAGCGAAGGTGCTTTTCGTCCTTCGTTACGCCGTACAGCTTAACCAGCGCCAGTTCGATTTCCTGGTGGCCGGGGTAGCCGCGCAGTTTGCCTTCCTCCGTACCGAAAGTCGAATCAACCAAATCCACATATTTAATCATGGCGTTAAGTAATTTGTCTTTACCCGTCGCTTGCTTGTATGCCACCGCCGCTTCCAGGAAGTGCCCGAGGCAATACAGCTCATGGTCGTCGCGAAGGTTCTTAAAACGTTTGTCCAAGCCTTTGATGATGAAATGCGTGTTCAAATACCCGTCGGGCTGTTGGGCGGATACTACGAGGTCGATTACGCCGTCCGAGGTGTTTTCCAGTTCCGCGTCGGGGTGGGTCATCAGGCTGTAGGCTACGGCTTCCAGCCATTTTGCAACGTCCGAATCCTGGAAGACGAAACCGTAGAATTCGCCCTGCTCCAAGCCCGCGGCGATGCGGAAATTACGCAGCGCGCGGCTGGGTTCGGCGTCGGGGATTTGGTCGTTGAGGGCCTTCCATTGGTAGGGGATGACCTGCGTCCGCGCCTTCTCCGTAAAACCGTGCCAAAACGCCCCGGTTATCTTGGATTCCCCAATGCCGAGGGGGGTTGCCTGTAGGTTCATGTTAATTTCCTCCTTTATAAATAAAAACCGCCGTTAGGGTAATCGCGCTCGTACCCGGCGGCGGTGAAATGTCCGACAAATCGATGGTCAAGGGGTTTTCAAACAATTGGATATCCCCCATCGTGCTTTGTATCTCAAAATGCGAAAACGCGTAGCCCTCAAAGGGTACGGCGGTGATGCCAATCGGCAAACCCCATATATACGACGCCGTAAACCCGCCGCCGCGCGTGAATAAATCCGGCGTAATGATTGCCCCCGCGATGTCGAGGTAGCCCTCCGACGGATTTATGTGGTAATCGATTTCCAGCATACTGCCCGATAACCCCAAATCCAAATGCGGCCTGTCCGTACGGTTAAAATAACCCCTCATGTGGCGGATGCCGTAATCCCCCCGTACCCGTGCGAAACCGCGCAGGGTATCCACGGCGTTGCGCCAATGTGCCACGCTTTCGGTCAAATCACCGCCGTGCTTGTTCCAACGGAAGAAGCTGCGCCCGATGTCCGCCGCCCGCTCCGCTTCCAGCTCGTCGATGATACGTATTACCCGATCGGGATGGAAGACCGTGCTCACATACGTAGCGTACCGCGCGGCGAGGGTATTCCGAAAGGCTTCACTTTCCAGCAAATTGCGGAAAAGTTCCGTCGCCCATAACGGCTGGTTATCGTGGTACAGGGGATTGTTGATATAGGGTGTGGTGAACAGGTTCATGGAATTGCGGCGGGGTTGCCACATCGCTTCGTCGAAATCGTGGACGATGAACTTCCATTTACCGCCCGTTTCCTTCCATGTGACGAAGTTATTCCCCGGGAAATCCCAATTATCAAAGTGGTAATAAACGATGAACCAATCGATTAGGTTATCCATGCACACATAGGCCGCCGCCGCGCTATAATCCTCGAGGCGGCTCATATCCCCGCCGACGATCGCGTCGTACATCCGCATCCATGAAGCGAGCGCGTACGCCTCGTCGCCTTCCTCCACATCCACGCGGTAAAGCGGGTGCGATCGGGGTAAACGCCCGTCCGCGTCCAGCCACAGCCCAAACGGCCCGTCGAAGTCGTACACCCCGTCGTTGCGGATATTCCAGGCGAATTCCATCATCACGACATCGCGTTCGTTAATGTGCGGGTGGCGTGCCGCGATTTGCGTACGGCTACGGTGTTCGCGCAGGCAATACATGCCCCAAAACTCGCCGTTGATAAAAACCGCCGCGGGTGTGGAATGGTGGATGTCCGGGCGGAGCGGTTCCGACACGCGGGCGGTCAGCGCTTCTTTTATGGTGGTAAAATGCAAATCCGATGTGCGCAGGTTCACGTTGCGGAAAGTGCCGTGCGCCGCGTCGGGGATCAAATCCGCGTGGAGGAAAATACCGCATCCCGCGTTGAAGTTAAGGCGCAGGGATTTTTTACGCTCCCGCCGCGACCATTTACCCGCCACTTGCAACCGCGCGTATTGCGAAAGCATCGGCGTTCCGTCGGGATAAAAAACCTCCACGTACGCCATACCGCGGATGTCATCGTTATAATTCGTGTACATGCCGCCGGAGGAAACGAAATCCGAAGGCTCAACCGTTACCGAAACCACGCGCACGTCAAACGCTTCGCGCACGAAATAGGAGCGCGTCACGACGGGGGAGGCTTCGTTCCCTTCAATAAAAATACGCGCGCGCACTACCATGCCGTTGTAATACGGGCGGGGGACGGAATCGCGGCGGATAGCGGCGGTCAAGGGGCTGCCGTGCAGCGTTACGGCGGGTGACAGGACGCGGATGGGCGCGTTATATATCCGGGAACGCGGCGTCGGTTCGCTCCCGTCCAGCGTAAAGCGGATGATCCCGCCTTCGGGCGCGCCGCCGAGCGTCAAATAAAAAGCCTCGGTATAAAAACCCGACGCATGGGAGAATACGGGCGGGGCGATGCCGTCGTTATGTATCGCTTCACCGACGGGCTTGGTGATAAATAACCAAACGGTTATAACGGCACAAACAGTTATAAACGGGAGCGCAACGAATATGATATACTTTTTCATAAACTGCACCCCGTTCTTTATAATGAACACCGAACATCGCACAGCGCATTTCGAATTCCGCAATCCGCATTCCGAATTCAAAAGGAGGTCCCCATGCTTTACTTCACCGCTACATGCGTGCATCCTTTGCTGCTGGTGGGCGGCGGCCACTTGGTTAACGCGGACGGCTTCCTCCACGCACAGCGTACCATCCCCGACGAATTTGTGCTGATTTTATGTACCAAGGGTACGCTCCACATCGAGCAGGGCGGCAAACGGCACGACATCAAGCCCAACCAATACATCCTCCTGTTCCCCGGCGTCGAGCATAAGGGGTACAAGCCTTCGGAGGGGGAGCTGTCCTATTATTGGTGCCACTTTACCGTGTGGGGGTACGAGCATCGCCTGGTTGGCGAAGAGGAAATCAACCGCCAATTGCATTTTATCAAATCAAACCCGGAAATCGCCCACGACCAGTACATCATCCCCGAAACGGGCCGCTTGGTGCATCCCGAGCGGGTGATCCTGCAATTCCGCCAATTACTGGACGCCGCGCGGCAGGAGTTCTATTCCGGTTATTTGGTGCATTACGCGCTCAGTTTGCTGGGGATGGAGATCACCACGCACTTTGTATTGAATTATGATTTGGGAACGATATCCGCCACGTACAAATATATAACCAAGGTCATGGATTGGGTGCGCCAGCACCATACCGAGCCGTTAAGCGTCTCCAAAGTGGCGGCGGAATTCAACTACCACCCCGGTTATATCTCCAGCGTCTTTAAGAAACACACGGGTATGTCGCTGCTGGATTTCATCAATCGGACGAAAATCAACGCCGCGAAGGAAATGCTGCTTTCCTCCGGCGAACCCGTGAAGCACATCGCCGCCAAGCTGGGGTTTTCCGACGATAAATATTTTATGAAGGTCTTCAACCGCTTGGAAGGTACGACACCGAGCAAATTCCGCAACGCGTTTTACCGAAAGTTCCAAAATAAGCAGTAGACGGGGTGGAGGTACAGGCTTAACGGTTCGGTTTACCCGCATACCACTTTTCGGCCGATTCCACGCACCGTTGGTTGTCCTTGGCGGCGCGCAGCTCCACGTAGCACCCGCACAGCACGCACATGCCGTCCAGCAAGTGGCGACATTCCTTACATATGCCTAACCGCTTATTATATTCCTCCGGAGACGACCGCGCCTCCGGAGGAATGTTTTTTATATAGTCTTGTATCGTCGCGTAAAGCTCGGCTTGGTTGGTTTCGCTTAACAAACAGCGGGGGCATCGCTTCATTAAGAAATGCGCAGCTCCATCACGCAGCACGGGGGAAGGATAAGCGATACCATGCCGGGGACCAAATTAATTTCGTCGAAGCCGGTGATTTTTACCTTCTCGGGGGAATCGAAGTCGTTGAAGTCGTGCGTGCCGCCCGTGAGGATACGCCCCTTCGCGGTCTTCGCGCCCATGTCCGTAAAGAGGATTTCCACGGGGAGTTCCTTGTCCGCCGAGGGGTTAACCATTGTGACGGTCAATGTACCTTCACCGTTGACCGACGCGGAGGCGTTAAGGTGCGGTACGGTGAATTTTTCCGTCCCGATCGTTTCCGTTTCGGCGAAGGTATGCACGAGCCGCGCGTCGTGGTGGTGCTTGAACAGGTCGAATACGTGGTACGTGGGCGTCAATACCATTTGGTCGCCTTCGGTTAACACGACGGCTTGCAAGACGTTGACCGTTTGCGCCAGGTTCGCCATCACCACGCGGTCGGAATGTTTGTTAAAGATATTCAACGTCATCCCCGCCACCATCGCGTCGCGCATGGTGTTCTGCTGGAACAAAAAGCCCGGGTTGGTCCCCGGTTCCACCAGGAACCACGTACCCCATTCGTCCACGATCAGACCCACGCGGTGCGCGGGGTCGAAGCGGTTCATGATATGCGTGTGGTTGGCGATGAGTTCGTCCATTTTTAATGCCTTGTGGAGCGTTTTGTAATAGATTTCGTCGGTAAATTCCGTCGCGCTCATTTTGTCGTGCCAGTTGTCGTTGGGCAGGCAGTAGTAATGCAGCGTAATCGCGTCCATTTGGTGTACGGCACCGCGCATGACTTTTTCCGTCCAGTCATAATTCCAATCGGGCGCGCCGCACGCGATTTTGTAGATTTTATTTTCGCCGTAGTTGCGTACATATGTGGCGAATCGGCGGTACAAATCGGCGTAGTATTCCGGCCGCATATTACCGCCGCAGCCCCAATTTTCGTTACCCACGCCCCAATATTTGACGCGCCATGCCTTCTCTTGCCCGTTGTCCTTGCGAAGCTGCGCCATGGGGGATACGCCGTCGAAGGTCAAATATTCCACCCACTCGCTCATTTCCTGCACGGTACCCGAACCCACGTTGCCGTTGATGTACGGCTCGCAGTCCAGTTGGCGGCACAATTCCATAAATTCGTGTGTGCCGAAGGAATTGTCCTCCACCACGCCGCCCCAATGGGTGTTGACCATTTTTTTGCGGTTTTCCTTGGGGCCGATGCCGTCCTTCCAATGGTATTCATCCGCGAAGCACCCCCCAGGCCAGCGGAGTACGGGGATTTTGATATTGCGCAGGGCTTCGACAACGTCCTTGCGCATCCCTTTTTCGTTGGGGATGTGGGAATCCTCGCCCACGTAAATGCCGTTGTAGATGCAACGGCCCAGGTGTTCGGCGAAGTGGCCGTAGATGTTGCGGTTGATGGTGCTCTTTTTTTCGTTGGTGTTGATGAATAGACGTGCCATGGAAATCCTCCTAATTTAAAAATGTTGTACGGTGTTGCGGACATGGATAATGACTTTTTTTACGTAAATTATTTGACGCAATCTAAGATTTCTTGCGGAAATCTTTTGTCCATGATAATTATTGTTCCGTCAATAACTTTTGCTGCTAGGTTGTACGCTGTTGTATTGTCATACAACCATATCTCATCACATAGGGGGACAAGATTTTTCAACGTTTTGAGCGAAGTTACACTTCTGCGTTCAATAATATCTTCGGGTATGCCGTGACCCCCTAATGCCACTCTTTCTTTGACTCTTTGTTTTGCGATTTCTATATCGGTAACAAAAATATACATCAGGTGAATATCATAGCCTAATGTTTTTGCTGTTTTGACCGTTTGAAGAATCGATTGCCCTGATAAGGTTGTTTCTTGATGAAAATCAATTTTTAAACGCAAGCACGTTCTGATTTCATTTACCGCTTGTTTACCTGCTTGAAATTGGGCATTTGTATCGCGCCAATCGCCAATTCCGGAAACAATTTCATCTACGTTTATTCGTTTGCCGAGTGCCTTAACATCGGCAGCAGGCAACGATGAATAAATGGTAGACTTTCCTACCCCGTTAATTCCGGCAATTATCGTGTATTTCATAGTAACTCCTTGCCAACAACCTTTTCTTGCGCCAATCCTAATTTCAATGAAATAAGGCGTTGGTAAAAAAGTATTTCCTCACGCGTTTTTGCTTCCGCAAGCAACTTATTTAACTCGCCAATAGTGTACGATAAAAAATCTTTAAACATTTTAACCACACCTTTATCTTTATTTAATAATGGTTATACTACGGTATTACAACCCAGTTCAACAAGCAAGTTTTTATAACGTTCAACTTCCCATTCCTCAACAAGAAAATCGGGGTTATAAAAGCAATGACTTAATACATCAGCGTCTTTTAATATTTCATCATACGGTTCATGGATTGATGATTTATCACAATGCCTTGATATTGCAGTAGTGATTATTGCTATTTCTTCATCGTTGTATAAATTTACTGTTTTCAATATTTTCATTGCTTTTTTTGCGCCCATTTTATCATGATTAATAGTTGTATTATTTGTAACACGGTATATATCGTGTAACATTCCAGAAACCATAGCAATTTCTTGGTTTAAGTTTCGCTTTAATGCTAATAACGAACAATAACGCGCTACACTATATAAATGCTCAATAAAAAAACGAATTTTTTCCGGTTGCTTTTCAAAAATCAATCTATCAATTTCAATACGTAATATTTCAAGTCTGTTTTCCATAACGAACCTCCGAAAATATTGATACCCCTCATTCCAACTACGCCGGTGTAAACCCCGCACCCCACAGCGCGATCCCTTCTGCCGACATAACCGTAAACGACATCCCCCAACGTCCGAAGTCGTTGATAAAGCTGCGCAGCAACCGTCCGTTGTAAGCTACGCCGTCCAATGTGACGTTAAATGTTACCCCATCGGCTTCCAACTGCCACGTACCCGTATGCGGGCCTTCGATGGTGCCGTCGGTGTTGAAGTTTACCGTTACGGATAGAGTGGACGTGTAGTTAATTTCCTGCCCGTGGTTGATGATTTTCCATGAGCCGGGTACGTGTTCGGGTGCGAAGGTTCGCGGCGGTGCGCCGTCGTAGCGGAAGGGTGATACGACGAACCAGCCGTCGTCGTTGAGCAACATTTCATGCACGCGCACTTGGTGTTCGTGCGTGTGGAAGAAGCGTGTGTGGAAGATATTGAAATACCGTCCGCTTTCTTCGCAGCGGTAGACGCTGTTGTGCCCGGGGGAGAGGTAACGCGTGGTTGCGCGCGGTTCGCCGGGTTCGCGCCGGAAGGAATAGCCGCCCATTATCTTCGTGCCGTAGGGTTCGATGGCGCGGTCATCGAAGAAGGAACCGGGCCTGCCGTGGACGTTGATCATCGGGTTATCCCTTGCATCGAAATAGGGCCCGTCCACGTTACGGCTACGCGCCACGCGCAGGTTGTAGCCGTCTTCGCGGCCCAACCCGCCGAAAGTGACGAACAGGTAATAATATTCGGTTTCGGGGCTGTAGATGATGTACGGGCCTTCGATGCGGGAATGGTTGTTGCCCATCAGCCGCGTTCCGTAGCCTTGGTCGGGTAGGGGGAAGCCCGTTTCCGCGTCCATCCGCATGATGAATATCCCGCCCGAGAATGAGCCGTACACCATCCAAAATTCGCCTTGCGAATCAAAAAATACGTGCGGGTCGATGGCGTTTGGGTGGCGGTTGGCGTTGTAGGTTGTGCCGTCCTCGCTTACACCGTGCATCCCCGAACGCAGGAAAATGCCTTGATTCATGTACGGGCCTTCGGGGTGGTCGGCGATGGCCAAGCCGATATTGCCCAGCGGCATCGAGCCTTCGCAGTTGCAATAATACATAAAGAAACGCCCGCAGGGCATGGGTTGTACGTCGCCCGCCCAAAAGGTATCCGTCCGCGCCCACGCGAAGGCTTCGGCGAAGTCTTCCAAATTATAGATCAGGGGGTTATTGTCATTTACGTACGCGGCGACCAAATCCCACGCGATCAAATCCGTCGAACGCGCCATTGCCATATGCGAACCGATGATGTAGAACGTATCACCCACGCGGAACACGGAGGGGTCGTGTACCGAAACCTCGCGGAACTGCGGGTTGGGCGGGTCGTTAAAGTCGAAGCCCGCGCCGGGGGAGGAAAGGGTCAGCGGGTCAGGGAAAGGGGGATTCGGAATCGGAGATTCGGAACTCGGGATCGGTTCGGCGGAAGGTTCGGGGTCGCCGTCGCGGTTTGCGTACGCAGATAAAATAAATATACCCAACAGCAAAATCGTAGTTAGGTACATCCCCTTCACGCGCATATGAACCACGTATACCCGTATTTATCCAAGACTTCCGACCCGCCGCCGCCATCATCGGGCGGGGGGTGCGGGGCGAACGCTTTTACGACCGTACCGCCTTCGGATAAAAGCGATATGACCTTTTCGGCGCGTTCGCGTGAGGGGAGGAGGACGAGGATTTGTATGCCCGCTTTTTCGTCCGAATACCTCCAATCGTTGCCCGCGATGCCGCCGCCTTCGGCAAGTCTGAGTTCGGCGTGCATGACATTGTTGCTGGGGTCGTTGTGCATCCTTGAAATATGCACAGCGCTCCCTTCGAAGCATTTCGCGTAGAAGTTGAACGCTTCCTCGCAATTTCCGTCGAAGTGCAGGTAAGGCATGATCATGGTCGTTTGCTCCTTAATTTTATTCCGGTGGAATCCATCGAAATTATTTACCGTCGGCTAATCCGGCCCCCCACAACGCTATCCCGTCGTGGGACATCGCCGTAAAAGCCATCACCCATTTGCCCGCGTCGGCGTTATGGCATCTGAGCAACTTTCCGCTGTATTGGCGGGTAAAATCGCAGTTCCCCATATTATCAATAACAATATGTATCAATTGGTCGTCCGCGTCAAGCGACCAACTCCCTTTGACACCGCGTCCGTGGATCGTGCCGTCGGCTTGGAAATTTACCGTTTCCGATTGGGTGCAGGTGTAGTTGATATCCTGTCCGTGGTTGATCAGCTTCCAAGAGCCGACTACATGCGCCGCTTCGAACGTACGCCGCGTACCGCCGTCGTAACGGAAGGGCGAAACCGCGAACCATCCGTCTTCGGTGAGGAACATTTCATGCACACGTACTTGGTGTATGCGCCGCGCGTGGGCGAAGCGCTGGTGGAAGATGAGGAAATAACGGCCCGTATCGGGGCAAAAGAGTGCGCTGTTGTGCCCCGGCGACAAATGCCCCGTGGTGTTGCGCCCCGGCTCGCCCTGCTCCTGCATGAACCAATAACCGCCCATGAGTTTTGTGCCGAAGGGTTCGATGGAGCGGTCGTCGAACATCGACCCTTCCGCGCCCTTGGCGTTTATCATATCTTGGCCCCGCGCGTCGAGGAACGGCCCGTCAACGCTGCGGCTTCGCGCGACGCGGATGTTATACCCTTCCGTGGGGCCTAATCCGCCGAAGGAAAGGAACAAATAATAATACTGTGTTTCGGGGCTGTAGAGCATGTACGGCCCTTCGATGCGGGCGTGGTTGCCGCCGGTCAGCTTTTTACCGTAGCCTTGCCCCGGTAGGGGAAGACCCGTTTCGGGGTCCATCCGCATGATAAAAATGCCGCCGGAAAAGGAGCCGTACAGCATCCAATACACGCCGTCGTTATCGAAGAAGCAATGCGGGTCTATGCAATTGGGGTGGATGGTAGCGTCGTAAGGTGTGCCGTCCTCGCTTATCCCTTCCATTCCCGATTTAAGGAACATGCCTTGGTTTTTATAAATACCCGTCGGGCTGTCCGCAACCGCCAAGCCGATATCCCCCAAGGGCTTCGAGCCTTCGCAATTGCAATAATATAAAAGGAAACGCCCGTCCGCCGTGCGCTTGCCGGGCATGGGTTGTATATCCCCCGCCCAAAAGGTGTTCGATTGCGACCACGAAAACGCGTCGGCGAAGTCGTTTGGGTCGATCAACGGGTTGTCCGGCTGCACGTATGTAGCGATTTGCTCCCACGCGATCAAATCCTTGCTGCGTGCCATCGCCATGTGCGAGCCGATTATGTAAAAATATTCGCCGGACTTGAAAACGGAGGGGTCATGAACCGAAACCTCGGTAAAATCCGGCGGAAGCGGGTCATTAAAATCGAAGCCGCCCCCGGGGGATGCTAAAGGCAGCATCCACCGGGGTTGCACGGGCACGATGTGAGGTGCTTTTGGAGGGGTCACTTTAACGCCACGCGGATCATGTTCCACGAAAGCGGAGCGAGTTTTGCATTTACGTTTGCGCCGTCGATCGCAGCGGTTGCGTCCTTCGGTTTGACCGAGCCGTCCTGCCGCGTGTTCGTCTTCTTGATATTGTGACCGCTCATCTCCTTGTACTCGATTACATCCCCTAAGCTAAAGCCTTGGAACTCCACGCCGAAATCGAGCGCGGTATCCAACGAGCGGTTGACCGCGAACACGACCATTTCGTTCTTATCCTCGTTGTGGATGGCGAGGGATTCGATATAAGGGACTTGCCTGCCGTCGGCTTCGTAGGTCGGACATTCGACGATGGGGGTGAGCACCGTACCCAACCCGTGGTTGGCCGCGTGCGCGTACGGCCAAAAGATCGTCTGCCGCCACGCTTCACCGCCGGGCTGCGTCATGATGGGCGCGATCACGTTTACGAGCTGCGCCATACAGGCGATCTTTACGCGGTCACAATTCTTAAGCAGGGTAATCAGCAAACAGCCGACAAGCAACGCGTCTTCGAAGTTGTATACGTCTTCGAGGATGGGCGGGGCTTGCTGCCACGGTTCGCTCTTCGAGTCGGCGGCGTGGGAATGGTACCACACGTTCCATTCGTCGAAGGAGAGGTACATAGTCTTTTTACTGCGCTTCTTCGCCTTTACGTAATCGCAGATGGCGGCTACGCTTTTGATGAACTCGTCCATTTCCAACGACTTCGCCAGGTAGCCCGGCAGGTCGTTTTTTTGGTTGCCGTAGTAGCAATGCAGGCTCAAATAATCCACATCGTTGTAAGTGTAGTCGAGGACTTCGGCTTCCCACGCGCCGTAGGTGGGCATCATATTGTTGGACGAGCCGCATACCACCAGCTCGATCGTATTGTCGTACATTTTCATGATTTTGGCGGTTTCCTGGGCGAGGCGGCCGTATTCGGCGGCGGTCTTGTGGCCCATTTGCCAAGGGCCGTCCATTTCATTGCCCAGGCACCATGTCTTAATGTTAAAAGGCTCCTCGGAGCCGTTTTGCTTGCGCAAGTCGCTCCAGTAGGAACTTCCCTTATGGTTGCAATATTCGAGTATGTTACGCGCTTCGTCGATGCCGCGGGTGCCGAGGTTGACGGCCATGTTACATTCCGCGCCCACGGAATTGACCCACTCCATAAATTCGTGGATGCCCACTTCGTTGGATTCCACCGTTTTCCACGCGAGGTCGAGGCGCTTGGGGCGGCTTTCCTTCGGGCCGATGCCGTCCTCCCAGTTGTAACCCGACACGAAGTTGCCGCCGGGGTAGCGGATGAAAGGTACGTTCAATTCTTTCACCAACGCTTTTACGTCCTCGCGGAAGCCTTGCGCATCCGCTGTGGGATGGCCGGGCTCGTAAATGCCCGTGTACACGCAGCGGCCCAAATGCTCCACAAACGAACCGTAAATGCGCGGATCAACCTTGTCGATCTTAAACGTTTTGTTGACGGTCATTTTCGCCTTCATATTTAAAATCCTCCCGAAATATATTTACCGCGTAAAGTATAGTGAGGCGTTCGCGCGCGGTAAATCATACAAACCGCAGAAAAGGTGTAATAATTAAATTTGATGTGGTGTATCCTACAAAAATTTCTTTAATTTTTACACCTTATCTGTTATTTATCAATTTACGCACCCCATGCGCACCATTATACTTGTGAAAACCTACATAGGAAAATGCTATTCTGCGATTCGGAATTGTAATCTTTTGCAAGGGGCGTCCCGCATGTACGCGATTGTAAAGATTCGCAAGGTTTTGATGGTTGCTGCCTTATTAATAATCGCCTCCGCGATGCGCTTGACGGCGGAAACGTTCGTACAGTCCGGTGACCGCGTTTCTTTTGATATTACCGTACCCGCGGCGGGCGAGTACGAAATATGGCTTACATACAGAAACAACCCCGGGCGTATGCTCGCGCCCACTTTGTCGATGACCGTCAACGGCGAAGTGCCGATGCCGCAGCTCCGCCGTTTGCACTTCCCTTCGCGCTGGCTGGCGCTTGAGCCCAATACGGACCGTTACGGCAACGAAGTCCCCGCCATCCCCCGCGCTTGCCAAGATTTGCAAACCCGTCCGCTGGAGGACTCCACCCAATTGATGTCCGCGCCACTTCGTTTCAATTTGACACGAAGTGAATATGTACTGGAATTTACCGTAACCGACGGTGAGATAACGATTTACGATATCGAACTGCGCCGCCCGCGCGTGATCCCCCCTTATACGCCGGGGAACGCCGCGGGTAATTTTATTTATACCGTTGAAGGCGAAGGGTTTGTTTCGGCCAATTCCCCTTCGATACGCGCCGCGGGTGAATATTCGCCCGTGCTGAACCCCTACGACGCGTCCCGCCGTTTGTTGAATATCCTGGACGGCGGCTCGTTTTCGGGCGCGGGCGACCGCGTGGACTACCAAGTCACCGTACCCGCCGACGGTTGGTACCACATCGGCTTCCGTTACAGGCAAACGGCAAAGACGGACTTCCCCGTGTTCATCGATATCTTGATCAACGGGGAAATCCCCACCCAAGCGGCCATGTCCGTACCCTTTGATTGGACGGGCAACCGCTTTAGGGATATGACAGCGCAAACACCGGACGGTAACGACCAAACCTTTTATCTTACGGCGGGTGTTAACACGGTATCGCTGGTGATCCGCGCCGAGCCCATCGCGTTTGTATACGAGGAAATACACGATATTTTAAGGGAAATGACCGAGTTCCGTACCGAGCTCACGCGCTTAACGGGCGGCGTGACCACCGACCGTCACCGCGATTTCCGCCTGGACGAATTTATGCCCGACGTAGGCGGCACGCTTACGGATTGGGCACGGCGATCACGCGCGGCTTTAGACCTCACGACGCAAATCTCCGGCGGGCGGGTGTCAAGTACCTTCGCGGGCTTGCAGGTAGCGGAAAGCAATCTTTTATCGCTGGCCGAACGTCCCGTGGACGTACCCCGCCGCATCAACGAACTGTCGGGCGCGCCGTACAGCATTTCCCGCTTTTTGGCGCAAGCGTTGCAAGATATGGACAACAACGCGGTAAGCATCGATCGGATATTTGTGTTCCAAAGCGAAGCGGAGCTGCCGGAAACGACGGGGTTGTTCCGCCGTTTTTGGGAAGCCGTGCGCCGTTTCTTCCTTTCGTTTACGCGGCGAGAATTTGAGGCCGGACGCAACCACGAGGAAGAAGTATTGCAGGTATGGATGTCGCGTCCGCGTCCTTTCGTAGAGCTGTTGCAAAACATGGCGGACGCGGAATTTACCCCCGCAACGGGCATCCGCGTGGATATATCGATCATGCCCGATGTGGGGCGGTATGCGCTGGCCGCCGCCGCGGGTAACGCGCCCGATGTGGGTTTGAGTGTGCCGTATGTCGTGCCTTCCTATTTGAATATCCGCGGCGCGTTGGCCGATTTGAAGCAATTCGACCGTTTTTACGATATAGCGGAGCGTTTCCCGCCGGGGCTTTTTGTGCCGAGTATCGTGGAAGGCGGCGTGTTCGCCCTGCCGGAGACGATCAACTTTTGGGTGATGTACTACCGTTCGGATATCTTCGAACAATTGCAAATACCCGTACCCGACCATTTGGGTGAAGTTTTGATGATATTGCCGGAATTGCAGCGGCGGGCTATGAACTTCTTCTACCCCACGGCGGGGATGATTGGTTTGAAGGTCTTCCCCGGCACGATTCCGTTCATCTTACAAAACGGCGGGGCGTTCTTCGGCGAAACCATCGGCGCGTCCTACCTCGATACACCGGAAAGTCTGGCAGGCTTCCAAATCCTAACAGACCTGTTTACGGTATATAACCTGCCCATCGAAGTACCCGCGCCCGGCTTCTACCAAGCCTTCCGCGCGGGGACGATGCCCATCGGCGTATCGGACTTGGGCACTTACCTGTTGCTTACAAACGCCGCGCCTGAATTGGAAGGCCATTGGAACATCGCGCCCTTCCCGGGGTTGTTGCAAGAGGACGGCACGGTCAACCGCCACACCACGGGCGGCGACACATCGGCGATCATCTTTTCGCAATCGCGGCAACAGGAAAACGCGTGGAAATTCCTCGATTGGTGGACGTCCGACCAAGTACAGGCCGACTTCAGCGTGTCGCTGGTGTCGCTGTACGGGGGTACGTTTATGTGGAGCTCGGCTAACCGCGCGGCGTTCGCGCAGTTACCCATCCCCGGCAACCACCGCGACGTGATTTTGCAGCAAACCGAACACATGGTAGAAGTCCCCTGGGTGCCCGGCACCTATATGGTGGAGCGCGAACTATCGAACGCCTACAACGCGGTTATCGTTAACGGTTTGAATGTGCGCCGCGCGATGGATATCGCGATCAAGCGCATCGACCGCGAGGTGTTCCGAAAGCTGGAGGAGTTCGGCTTTACGCAGAACGGCGAACAGGTACGGCCCTTTGTCACCCCGCATGTTAATGTATTGCAACGCCCTTAGATGGCACTCGGAATTAAGAACGCCGGATTAAAAAATGTCTCTACATGGAGGCACATGGATGTATAAAAAATCCGCACCCCTGCTCTTTGTCGCGCCGTATGTGGTTTTGTTTACGGTATTCATCATTGTGCCCGTCGTTATGGCGATGGCTTTGTCGTTCACCAACTTCGACGCGATACAACGCCCGCAATTTATCGGGTTATTGAATTTTACCAACCTGTTTACGCAGGATTTAATTTTCCTCCAATTCGTGCTGCCCAACGCGATCTTGTTTGCCGTTATCGTGGGGCCGGGCGGGTACGCGCTGGCGTTTTTTATCGCGTGGTCGCTGGCGCAAGTCAACAAGGGGCCGCGTACGGTTTTGGCGTTGTGCATGTATACACCCTCCATGACGGCGGGCGTGGCGATCGCGGTGTTGTGGCAAATCATATTCCTCGGCAACCCGCAGGGGTACTTAAACGGATTGTTAATAAATTGGGGCATCATCACCGAACCCATTAACTTTATGGTAAACGCGGATTATATTTTGCCGATCATCATTGTGGTTTCGTTATGGAGCAGCATGGGCGTGGGTTTCCTCGCGATGCTGGCGGGGGTGCTTAACGTAAACCCCGAGCTTTACGAAGCCGCCGCCATCGACGGCGTTAAGTCGCGCTTGCAAGAGGTTTTTTACATCACGATCCCCTCCATGAAGCCGCAGATGCTCTTCGGCGCGGTAATGAGCATCGTTGGGGCGTTCCAAGCGGGCGCGATCGGTGTGGCGTTGACGGGGGCCAACCCCACGCCGCACTACGCGGGGCAGCTCATGGTCAACCACATCGACGACTACGGTTTTATCCGATATGAAATGGGCTACGCTTCCGCCGTTTCGATCGTGCTGTTGGGAATAATATTTGGCTTTTCAAGCATGTCGCGCAGGGTATTCAAGGAGGATTAGGGGATGAACAGGACGAACCCGAAGCGTTTCTCCAAGGACCAAATCCCGCTGTATTTATACTTGATACCGCTGGCTGTTTTTATGGCCGCACCCATCGTGTTTATCGTGTTCCATGCCTTTAAGCCGATGGACGAATTGTTCGCGCATCCGCCGCGCTTTTTGGTTTCGCGCCCGACGCTGGATAACTTTACGAACCTGTTCCGCATGGCGGCGGGGGCTACGGTGCCGTTGTCGCGTTATGTGTTCAACTCCGTGGTGGTTACCTTTACGGCGGTGATGGGCACGGTCATGTTTTCGTCGATGGCGGCGTTCGCGCTTTCGAAGATGCGCTGGAAATACGCGGGCGTGCTGTTCACGATCAATAACCTCGCGCTAATGTTTGTGCCGACGGCGGTGACGATACCGCGCTACATGACGATTACGGGCATCGGCATCGACAATACGTACTTCGCGCATATTTTGCCGCTGATGGCTACGCCCGTGGTTTTGTTCCTGGTAAAGCAAAACATGGATAACCAAGTCCCCAACGAATTGATTGAGGCCGCGCATGTGGACGGCGCCACCCCGTGGGGGATTTACCGGGGTGTCGTACTCCCGATGATCCGGCCCGCCATAGCGACGGGTGCGATCCTGTCGTTCCAACTGGTGTGGAACAACCTGGAAACCAGCCAGCTCTTCACTACTTCCGAAAGCGTACGGACGCTGGCGTTTTACATGAGTACGCTGGCGGCTACAGGAGGCATCGCGGGGCAGGGGATGGCGGCGGCGGCGGGGTTGTTTATGTTCGTTCCAAATCTGCTGCTGTTTATCGTGATGCAAAGCAGGGTTATGAATACGATGGCACATTCGGGGCTTAAGTAAAAACAGAAGTCGGACTGTTAAAACGTAAGGAAGGGAGGGCGTTCGTGTGAAAAATTTTTATAAAATAATAATCGGCATTGCTATCGCCCTTCTGATGACGATTGCCTTTGCTTCGTGGGTTTATGCCGTGCCTTACCATACGTGGACGCGTTCGGGCAATACGTTTGTGATGACGCAGACGGCGTACGAGCCTTATTTTACGCTTTCGCACATCGGGCCTTACGCGTTGAATACGCCGTCGGATTTGCGTATCGGTTCGGACGGGTTAATGTACATCGCCGACACGGGCAACGCGCGTATCTTGGTGGCGACCCTCGAAGGCGAATGGGTGCGTACGATCGGCGAGGGGATTTTACAAACGCCGCGCGGCGTGTTCCGCGCGGACTACGGGCGTATATACGTGGCCGACCAAGGCGCGCAGGCTGTGTTCGTGTTTAACGATGATAACGAGCTGTTGCAAACCATCACGCGCCCCGTGCATCCGTTATTCGGCCGTACCGCGCCGTTCTTCCCCATGAAAGTCGTGGCCGACTTGCGCGGCAATGCCTATATCATTTCGCAGGGTAACTTTAACGGTATTATCCAGCTTGCGGGCGGCACGCACGAATTTTTGGGCTATTTCGGCGCAAACACTACCAACGTAACGTGGTTTACAGCGTTCCGCCGTTGGTTTTACACCGAAGAACAAATGGTGCGGCTGACGGGCATTAACCCGATTACCGTCACGAACATTGCGGTGGACAGCCGCGGGTTGGTGCACTCCGTAAGCTCGGGCGACGCGGACGGTTTAAAACGGCTCAACATGGCGGGGACGGACATCCTTAACATCGAGCCGGGCTGGAACTCACCCGCTTTTGTGGCGGTTGCGGCGGCGGAAAACGGCAATATCGTAGCCGCCACGCACCAATGGATTTACGAATACACCCCCGAAGGGGATTTGCTGTTCGTCTTCGGCGGCAGCGGGCTGGGCTTGCGGCAACGGGCGGGTTTGTTCCAATCGATATCCGCCGTCGCCATGCACGAAGGCAGGATGTACGTTGTGGACGATATGCTGAGCATTGTCCAGGTAATGACGCGCACGGAATTCGCGCAGAACGTGCATACGGCGTTCGATTTATTCAACGCGGGTATGTACGTCGAAAGCATGGAACCCTGGCGCGAGATCATCCGCATGAACGCCATGTTCGCCTACGCGGGCGTGGGGTTGGGTGAAGCGTACTTCCGCGTGGGGGATTTTTCGAACGCGCTGCGCTTCTTTAGGCGGGGGTACGATGTTGAAGGTTATTCCGACGCGTTTTGGGAGCTGCGCTCGAATTGGATGCAAGCGAACCTCGGGACGTTTATCGTCGCCGCCTTTATATTGATCGTATTGTGGCAAACGCTAAAATTTGCGGACAGGAAGTACATACCCGTGCTTATGCCCCTGCGCAAGGCAAGGGATAAAATAAAAGGCTTTACGTTATTTTCGCAATGCGCGTTTTCGCTGCGCAACATAACCAACCCCGCCGCCGCCGCGGAAGGGATTAAATACGACGGCAAGGGCAGCTACAAAGCCGCGTTTATCCTGTTGTTTATCTTTTATGTTTTGTTCATACTGGAGCGGTATTTTTCGGGCTTTTTGTTCCGCACCGTGGAGGAAGGGCAATACGATTTGCTTACCGACGCGGCGGTCCTACTGGCGGCGGTACTGCTGCCGATTATCTGCTGCTATTTGGTGACCGCCATCACCGACGGGGAAGCGACGTTTAAGCAACTTTTCGTGGGCATTATCTATGCTTTCGCGCCCTTGTTCGTATTAAAGCCCGTCGTCGTTATCATGACGAACGTGCTTACCCTAAACGAAGCGTTCTTCATCACCTTCACCAATTTCGTCGCGTACGTGTGGACGGCGTTGCTCATTTTCCTCGCGATCAAGAATTTAAACGACTATACCTTTGGTAAAACGATTAAAACGCTGATCATGGCGTTGTTCGTCACGCTGATAACGGCGATGCTTATATTCATTATCTATGTATTGGTGATGCAAGTAGCGGATTTCGGCACGGGCTTTACCCGGGAGGCGGTGTTCAGGCTTGTTAGGCGATAACGGAATAAAAAGGACGCGGATGGGAAGCCACTCGTCCGCGGTTATAACAACGGTTACAACAATGCTTTTATTGTTTTCCTTGGTTTTTTTGACGGCGTGCGCCTCTGACGGCGTTGCCGTGGACCCGCCCGCGGGGCATATACCCGATTGGATACCCGTCACGGGAGCTGCGCGTCCGATAATTTTGGGGGAATCCCCCAAAATTTTGCACGGGCATATTTTGGTGGCGGAAAACGCCCATTGGGCGATGTACTTATGCGAAACCACCCTCGGCATCATTATGCAGGACGTGCATACGGGTACCTACATGCGCTCCACCGTGGCCGAGCCCGACCCGGCGGATAATCCCCTATGGCAAGGCTTGTACATGAGCGGCCTAACCATAGACGTACAGGTCGGCACCAACGTTAACCCCACCCGTGTAAACCCGGTGAACAACCCGCACCGCTTAAATATTTTTTACAACGCAAACGGCTTCGCGGCGGAGATATTCTTCCCCGGCCCGCAAATCGGCTTGACGTTGATCGTGGAGCTGACCGAAAGCGGCTTCACCGCGGAGGTTCCGCAAGCGTCGATCATCGAAAACGACCCCAACCAAGTGATCGGCTCGCTGTATATCTACCCCTTCCTGGGCCATACCCGCCTGGGTGCGGACGAGGGTTATATGTTCATCCCCGACGGGCAGGGCGCGCTGATCAAATTACAGGATAACGACCGCCGCTTCGCCACGGGTTACGCCGAGCTTGTATTCGGGCGCAACATCGGGCTGGAAGTGGAAATGATCTTTAACCAATTTTCGGGGTACGACTTCGCGGACTACCCCGAGCAGATATTAATGCCCGTATTCGGCATGGTGCATACCGAACGCGGGATCGGCTTCCTGGGCGTTATTTCATCCGGCGCGGAGAACGCGATGCTTGAAGCGTGGCCCAACGGCGCGAGTACGGCCTTCGACTGGATAACGGCGCGTTTTTTGTACAGGCACATCTTCATGCAGCCGCTTGGGCTCGCGTCGGGGACGATTGATGCCCGTACGCCGCGCCCCAACCGGGTGGACGCGAAGCTCACCTTCCTGTTCGTAACGGGCGAGGACGCCAATTACGCGGGGCTGGCTGTGGCGTACCGCGGCTACCTTGATAATGCCGGGGCGTTCGCGAACGCGGCGGCGGATGATTTTAACGTGGGGATTACCTTCCTCGGCTTCGAAAAACGCGACTGGGCATTATTTCAATTGAATGTGAACATGACCACTTTCCGACAAGCGCAGGATATGCTTAACGAACTGGCGGACGCGGGCGTAACGGGCTCGTTCGTCCGCTTTGAAGGATGGATGCGCGGCGGCGCGACGGGGGGTTGGCCCAACAGGGGATTCAACCCCGCGGGTAATATCGGCGGGCGAAGCGGCTTGATAAACCTGCGCGATACGGTGCAGGGCTTAGGCGGCGAACTGACGCTGATTATCGACCCAATCTGTATGCTGACTTCGGCACGCCCCTTTGAATCGATCAACGCCCTGCGCCGCGTAACGGGACGCACGGCGGATTTTTCGGGCGGGAATATGCGCCGCACCACGCCCTCGCGTACGCTGGCGATATCGGAGCAAACGGGCGCGGCCTTCGCGCGGCACGGCTTCCGTGCGGATATCATGTGCCTCCCGAGTACGCTAACGTCGTATTCGGAAAGCGGCGTGTTCTTTTGCCGTACGGACTGCGCCGTTATGTATGACCGTTCCCTCAGCCATCATGATGCGCCGTCGCTGTCGCGGCCTTCCGCCAACACATGGCACCATGCCCGTGCGTTAACCAACATGCCCTCCCGCGGGTCGGGATATTTATATGTATATAAGGACATCCCCTTCCTGTCGATCGCGACCTCGGGGCGGATACCCTTTTATATGGAATACGTGAATTTCCAGCCCAACCGCTCGCGTTTCTTCCTTAATTTGGTGGAAACGGGCGCACGCCCGATGTTCCTCGTCACCCACGGGGACGCGGCGGATTTGCGCCTGACCAACCGCCGCAGCGTATACACGTCGGAATTTGGGCTGTACCGCGATCAAATTATCCGTTACCACCGTGAACTTTCCGCCGTACACGCCCGTATCGGCGATGCCTCCATCGTCAGGCATTACTCCGATGACAGCGAAGTACGCGTATACTATTCCAACGACGTGCGGATATATATCAATTACGGGCGTTTCCCCGCGGAAATAAACGGGGTATCAGTCGGGCCCATGTCCTATGTACTGCTAGAGGGTTGATGATAATGGAAAAGGTGATCCATGCGAACACATTTCGAATGAAATGCGTGAAATTGGCCAATAAGATCAAGGGTTTACGTAAATCCATGCGCATTTCCGGACGCACGCGGCGCAATTGGTTCTATGCGTACGCGTTCCTCATGCCGTGGTTGATCGGCGTATTCCTGCTATTGATATACCCCTTGTATACCTCCTTCTCCTTCAGCCGCTCACAGGTGCGCTTCCCGCCCACGGGGCTGGTGCAGTTCCCCGTCGGCTGGGAGAACTATACGAACATCTTCGCGCTTGACACGGTCTTTATGACGGGCTTGGTCAGTTTTACATTGCAACTGATCCCGCAGATGGCGATTATCGTATCCTTCGCGTTGATCATCTCCATGCTGTTAAACGGTAGGATCAAGGCGCGGGGATTGTTCCGCGCGGTATTCTTCCTCCCCGTCATTATCGCCACGGGGCCCGTAATGAGCGAGTTGATCAACGAAGGCGTGGCGACCGTACCCGCGGTCAACCTATCGGCGATCGCCAACGCGATGGACTTCCTGCCCCCGATGGTGCTGGAACCGATCGTGGGCTTGTTTACGCAATTGATCATGATCCTTTGGAATTCAGGCGTGCAAATCCTCATCTTCCTTGCGGCGTTGCAAAAGATCAACCCCGAGCAATACGAGGCCGCCAAAATGGACGGGGCATCCGGCTGGGAATGCTTTTGGAAGATTACCTCCCCCGCGTTGCGCCCCATGCTTTTCCTCAACGTCATCTATACCGTCGTGTGGCTGGCCAATTCCGACCAAAACCCCATCATTAATATGCTGCACATCCGTATGATTGCGGGAGTATTAGGCCCGGGGGGTATGCCCGGCGGTTACGGCCACGCGTCGGCGATGGCATGGGTGTATTCGATTGTGGTGCTGTTGATCATCGGCTTGTGCTGGGTGGTGTTGCACGAACGCAAAGACAAGGATAAGCCGGAGACGAAACGCCTGGAGCAAAAAAGTTACCTGCCCAAGAGGCGGGAAATCGTACGCAAATTACGCAAATCGGACATGGAGGGAATCGGGGTGGACAAGAGATGACGCGCCTCAAACTCCGTAAGCTGATGTTCGGCAGCCGCGAACGTAACGGCCTTATAATAAATGTGGTCGTGTACACGCTGCTCATTTCCATCGGGTTCGTATACCTGTACCCCATCCTCCATATGCTGGCGACCAGTTTTATGCGGCCGGAAGACATCCTCGACTCGGGTGTACGCTGGATACCGTCCACATTGCATTTTTCCAACTACCGCAGCGCGGTCATGGTTATGGATTATTGGAACAGTCTGTGGAAGAACCTGCAGGTCGCGCTCTTCCCCACGATATTGCAAATCATTACGACCTCCATGGCAGGCTACGCCTTCGCACGGTATGACTTCCCCCTAAAAAAATTGTGGCTGGGGGTCTTACTGTTCTCCTTCGTCATCCCCCCGCAGATCACGATGATCCCCACCTACGTTTTATACAGCGACCTTAACCTGATCGGCGGCATATGGGCGTTTATCGTACCTTCCTTGTTGGGGCAGGGCTTCCAAAGCGCGATTTTTATCCTGATTTTCTATAACTTCCATCGGCAGGTGCCGCGCTCGCTTATCGAAGCGGCGGAAATAGACGGCGCGGGACATGTCAGCAGCTTCTTCCGTATATCCATGCCGCTGGCTGTACCCGCGCTGGTGGTAACGACGCTGTTCTCCTTTGTGTGGTATTGGAACGATGTTTTTTGGGTCAATTTGTTCCTCGGCCCGGGTAATACGCGCCACACGGGGCTGACCACGATATTATTGGAATTGCAACGCTTCCAAACGTCCTTCGGTGCGGCGGTATCCACCGTGGCGGGAGGGCCGCCCGACCCCAACAACGAAGCGTTGCGCATGGCGGGTACGATGGTGGCGATCCTGCCGCTGATCGTGATGTATCTGATTTTACAACGGCAGTTTGTGCAAAGCGTTGACAAAGCAGGCATTACGGGCGAATGATGCGAATCCTTCGGATTCGTAATGCCCGCGTCACATAAAAGGAGGAGAATAAAAATGAAGAAAATCTTATTGGCCGTGGTTACGCTTGCGCTCTTCGCCGCGCTGGTGGCTTGCGGCGGTGGAAGCGGCGGTAACGAAGCCGCACAAGGTCAAGACGGGGACGGCAGGGTATTGGAAGCCTTACCCCCCCTAACCACGGCCCCGATACACCTGCGCTTCGCCATGTGGGACGACATCGACCACAACCAATGGCTGGCGGACCGCTTCACCGACCACCATCCCAACATCACCATCAGCGTGGAGCATTTCGGGGGTACGGGCGTGTATCATTCCAACCTGCTGGCCGAAGCCGCGGCGGGCAACATGCCCGACTTATGGGGCAAGCTGGAAATCTCCACACCCATCGTCAATGGTTGGTTCTACGACTTTTCGGATTTTTGGTTTAACGATCCGGACGTGGAGCATTACCTTGAACACCTTCGTCCGCAGGGCGTAATCGACGGCCGCGCCATCATGGTGGTGACGGAGCATTTGCCCGCCGTCGTGTACGTGGACAGGGCCGTATTTAACCGCCTTAACGTACCCATGCCCCGCTTCGATTGGACGTACGAGGAAATGCTCTCCCTCATCGAGCATATGACCCGCCCCGATATGGGTATCTTCGGGTATAACTTCTTCGTCGCGCCCGTAACAATCGCCCCCATCGCCAAGATCGGCGGCTACGCCGAATTCGGTTGGGACGGAAATAACCTGAACATGCGCGGCCCGTGGGCGGACGCGCTCAATTGGATGGCCAACGCCCGCCGCCTGGGCTGGGAAGCCCAATACGGCAGCGCGGAATGGGAAGCCCTGACGGGTGACGCGTTCATGTGGCCGGGTACGTCGGGCCGTGTCGCCATGCAGTTGGACGCTTTTTGGACGATGTCGAACATCTACCTGCGTGACCATTACCGCATCGAACGCGGGCTGGACATGATCCCCTATACCATGCCCACCAGCGAAGGCGCACCCAACAACAACAAGATCGCGTGGCTGGACTTCGCCGCCATTTCGGCGGGTACGCGTCACCCGCGCGAAGCCTATGAAGTATTGAAGTGGATGAGCTTCCTGCCGCAAGCGTGGATGTACCGCATACAGGACTTCCCCGTGCGCATCAGGGAAGACGGCGAGCCTTATTACCTAATGCCCAACCACGTACCCACCACCAATTGCCCCGATGTAATGGAGGCGTTCTTCGGGATTCTACCCATCGCCCCGGGCGATACCTTCATGGAGGAAGCCTGGAGGGCGTTCCTGCGCCTTTCGACGGAGCCTGTGACATGGGGCGGGCGCGTACTGCCCGGCTTCGACCAATGGGTGCATGAAATCTACCATAACGGCGAGTTTAACGGCGTAATCGGCATCGAAGCCGCCGTATTCGACGGGCTGGCGGACGCGCACGACTTCGCCGCCGACTTGGAGGCCAGCTTCCGCCCGTTCTACGATTCGATGATGGCGGAATTTAGGATGTGGATGGGGCCGCCGAGGAATTAAGTATTGAAAATTAAAAACATATTGAATTCATAATCCATTAAAAATGGAGGTAGGATATGAAGTATAAAATGAAACGCGGGCTGTCCTCGGTAGCCGCTTTGGTGCTTGCGCTTGCCCTGATGATACCCGCGGTTGTGATACCCGTAACCGTTGAAGCCGCCCCCGCGGGCGCGGCACGGGTATGGCGGTTTGACGGCAGCTACGACGGGGCGATACCTACGCAGATAGGTCCCTTCCCCGCGGGTACGCCTTACGGCGGTACGGCTAACGCGCCCACATTCGTGACCGACAGGCACGGCAATCCCAACGGCGCGGTACATTTGAACGGTGAGGTCGGATTATATTTGGGCGAAGGGATTATTAATTCCGCCGAATATACCGTGGCCATGTGGGTCAACCCCGACGACCCGCTGTATAATTCCTTCGGTTCGCTGTTCTACGGCGCGGTGGCGGATGACAACTGGATTTCGCTGCATCCCGCGTCCAATTTGGGCGGCGACGGCAATGTGGTCGTATGGTCGGGCGCGGGCGGCGGGCGTTGGAGCGATAATATTTCCGACGCGAACCTTATCCCCGGGCAATGGCAGCATGTCGCGTTTGTGATGCGCCCGGGCGCGGTGCAAATTTACTTGAACGGCGCACCCGCGGCTATGACAGCGGAAAACGTACCCTATCCCCTGCGTGATTTGTTTTCACCCAATTCCGAATACGGTTTGCCGGGGCACTTCTTCCTGGGGCTTAATTACTTCCCCGATCCGGTGTTCGCGGGCGCGATCGACGATTTATACATTTACAACCGCGCGTTAAGCTCGGCGGAAATCCTCGATTTGTACCTGCCCGACGCAGCGGACGCGATTTCGTTTACGTTTAACAATTCATTTGACGGGGCTATCCCCACGCAAATCGGGCCTTTCCCCGCGGCGACGCCCTACGGCGGCACGGTTAACACGCCGCGCTTCGTCACCGACAGGCACGGTAATTCCAACGCCGCTGTACACTTAAACGGCGAGGTGGGTTTATATTTGGGACAGGGGTTAATTAACTCCGCCGAATATACCGTAGCCATGTGGGTGAACCCCGACGACCCGCTGCATAATTCCTTCGGTTCATTGTTCTACGGCGCGCTGGCGGATGATAACTGGATTTCGCTGCATCCCGCGTCCAATTTGGGCGGTGACGGCAACGTGGTCGTATGGTCGGGCGCGGGCGGCGGGCGCTGGAGCGATAATATCTCCGACGCGAACCTTACCCCCGGGCAATGGCAGCATATCGCGTTTGTGATGCGTCCCGGAGGCACGCAGATATACCTCAACGGCGTACCCGCGGCAATGGCGGCCGAAAACGTACCTTATCCCTTACGTGATTTATTTTCACCCAATTCCGAATACGGTTTGCCGGGGCATTTCTTCCTCGGGCTTAATTACTTCCCCGATCCGGTATTCGCGGGCGCGATCGATGACTTGCACATCTTTAACCGTGCGCTGTCATCGGGTGATGTACATGCGTTGATGCACTTGCCCGATGTTGCGCTTGCGCATGTGTTTACGTTTAATAATGATTTCGGCGGAGCGATACCGACACAAATCGGGCCCTTCCCATCGGCTACGCCTTACGGCGGCACGGTCAACACGCCGCGCTTTGTGGCGGACCGCTTCGGCAACGCGAACGGTGCCGTGCATTTAAACGGCGAGGTCGGGTTATATTTAGGTGAAGGTTTGATTAACTCCGCCGAATATACCGTGGCCATGTGGGTAAACCCCGACGATCCGCTGCATAATTCCTTCGGTTCGCTGTTCTACGGCGCGGTGGCGGATGACAACTGGGTTTCGTTGCATCCCGCGTCCAACTTGGGCGGTGACGGCAATGTGGTTGTATGGTCGGGCGCGGGCGGCGGACGCTGGAGCGATAATATCTCTGACGGTCACCTAATTCCCGGGCAATGGCAGCATATCGCGTTTGTGATGCGCCCCGGAGGCACGCGGATATACCTCAACGGCGTACCCGCGGCTATGGCGGCGGAAAACGTACCCTATCCCCTGCGTGATTTGTTTTCACCCAATTCCGAATACGGCTTGCCGGGGCACTTCTTCCTGGGGCTTAACTATTTCCCCGATCCGGTGTTCGCGGGCGCGATCGACGACTTGGTGATCTTCAACCACGCGCTGTCACCCGAAGGCGTGGCTGCATTGATGGGTATGGTATTCGAAGCCGGCGAAGCGGGGGAAGCACCCGAACCCGTCGAGGTTTCCGTACAGCCGCTTATCGACATGCTGGCACGGCTTACCTCCCTTGATACGTTGACGGGGCACGGCTTCACCACGCTCGGCCCCCGCTGGGAAGAAGCGCGCAACGACGCCAATGCCTTGATGAACCTTGAGGGCCTCGCCGAATGGCAGGTGGACGGGCGTGTGGCGCATTTGAATACCAACTGGCTGCCCTTCGTGGGTGCGCTCGCAGAATTTATCGCCGTACAAAACGCCGCGCGCGCGACGGGCGAATTGGACGCTTACCTACAGGAAATCGTCCCCTATATCAACCGCGCGAATAACATGCTGCAAGTACAGGCATTATCGAACCGTTTGAATATCGCGATGGAAACCCCCGCGGAAGCCCCCGCAACCCCCGAAGCACCCGCCAACGATGACGGCGGCGGCTTGGATACGTGGGTCATCATCGTTATCATCATCGGCGGCGTAATAGCGGCGGCGGCAGTCCCGGTCGCGTCATTGATAAAAAAGAAAAAAAAGTAACGGATTAAACGCAAACCAAGGGCTGCTTATGTTAAAATAAAGCAGCCCTTATTATTTGAAGCGAGGATGCCGTATATGGATATTAGCCGAATCATCGCCGACTTAAAGGATTGCCCCTGCGGGCGGGAACATACCGCGCCGGGGATGCGTGTGGAGATAGGCCCGAACCTGTTGGAAAAGACGAGCGAACTGTTGGGGGATTTCCCCCGTGAACTACTGGTCGTTGCCGACCGGAATACATTGGCCGCTTCCGAAGGGATTATGGAAATCCTTGCGGAAAGCGGCTTTTCTTGTACGCTCAAATGCTACGATGACATGCGTACCGCAAACAGCGAAGACGTGGAACTAATCGCGGCCCTCGCGCGCGGGTGCGGCGGTGTGCTGTCGGTGGGTACGGGGTCGCTCAATGACATTTGCCGTTTGGCCTCCTACGAAGCGGGCAAGCCCTTCGCCATTTTCGCCACCGCGCCCTCCATGGACGGCTTCGCGTCCAACACCGCACCCATCACATATGCCAATTTTAAAAAGTCGATCCTATGCCACGCGCCGACGGTCATCATCGGCGATACGCGCATTTTGGCGCGTTCCCCCGCCTTACTTAAGGCTGCGGGCTTCGGCGACATGATCGCCAAATACGTGGCGTTAACCGATTGGCGCATCGCGAACCTGACCGACGGGGAATACCATTGCCCGCGCGTGGCGGCGATTACCAAAGCGGGACTGGAAAAAGTAATGGCGCTGGCGGGGCAGGTGCAAGAGGAAAGCCCCGAAGCCGCCGCCGCACTTATGGAGGGCTTAGTGTTGACGGGCTTGGCAATGACTCTGACCAACCTTACGCGCCCCGCGTCCGGCGCGGAGCATGTTTTGGCGCATTTTTGGGAAATCAAGAAGTTGGAGCAAGGGAAACCGAGCGACTTCCACGGCAAAAAGGTAGGCGTGGCAACGCTGATGACCGCGGAGCTGTACCACAAAATCGCCCGGAGCGACATACGATTCCACGCGGACGCGACAAATTGGGACGCGGTGTATGAAGCCTACGGTAAAAATTTTGTCGACGATATAAAAACGTTGAACGATCCGACCCCTACAAGCAATATCGACCCCGCTGTCTTAGCGGAACAATGGCCGCAAATAAAGGAAATTATCAAAGAAGAACTACCGCCGTATGAAGATTTGCTCGCGCTCATGCAAAAAGCGGGCGCGGCGACAACCATAGAGGAAATCGACATCGACCCCGCGCTTGCCGATACGGGGGTAAAATACCATTCCTACATGCGCGAGCGGATAAACCTTTCCCGCCTTATCCCCATGATGACCGTAAAAGGGAGATGATATGAAGGCAACGTATACGCTGTTGCTTCCCTTGCTTGTGCTTCTCTTGGCGTTACTTGGGGCTTGCGGGGCGGAACGGAACGAAAACGGATACGAAACAGAGGTATCCGCACCTTTTGAATACGTGCTTATCCCCATCGCCGCGCCCGAACGCACCCCCATGCCCGTTATTGCCGAATCGTACGTACCCGCCGAACCCGTAATACCGTGGTATGTTACGCTAGGCGTTGACCTTCATACACATGTTCCCGATACGGAAGGTATCGGACGGACATTCTTCGGTTTGGGCGGCGGGCGATTACCTATGTGGCTGTGCGCGGGCTTGGAGCTGTACTGGATGGACAAGCACGATATGCCCATACCCGACGGCATCGACCGCAATATGGATACAGGCGATTGGCTGCCCGACTTCGGGGAAGCCTGGTTTATCCCCGGTTTGTTAGCCGATGAAACGCCTTGGCAGGTATTGTCCGAGGCATATGCTTTTGTTTGGTATATAAGTGAAATGGGCGCGTTGGAAGGCTTGGTCGCTTCCTATCTCCGCGAAAGCCGTATATCGGCGGAGGAAATGTACGCCGCTTTGCGGGCGGACTTCAGCGGAATAGCCGACGAAGGTTGGGTGTTCCAATACGAGCAAGGGGCTGTCCACCATGTGGAAGGTTCACCCGGTTCGCCTTTTGAAATAGATTTTCATTTATGGGGGGACGCCGCGCGGTATTTATTCGGCAATCGGGCCGGCGAACCCCGAGCCGCGTGGACGTACGGCATGGTAAGCCATTACGCCGCTATCGGGGAAGAATCCCTTTCTTTTGTACAAGAGTGGTTGGGGGTATCCCTTACCCAAAGGTGGTCGGTATATTTCATCCATGAAGATGAAGTCATTGGCGGCGGATACGGGAACAGGATCCTTACTAACTTCCAACACCACACGGACCCCCCGTGGTCGATGGCGCATGAAGCTGTACACGCCGTCCTTGCGGCGGCGAATATCCGTACGAACTTCCCCCCGACGCTGATTGATTTCGGCCCCGGTTTTACCCTGTCCCAGTCCCACTTCGAAGAGGGGATGTGCGTCCTCATCGAGCTTTTGTTTGAAATCGAAACGCAAAACGAACGCTTCGCGCGGGAAACGGCGCAAAAAAGAACAGGCAACCAAAACGCGGTCAGAATGACCCTCGACGATACGCTGCGGTATGTCAACCGCTACGCTATATGGTTTACGGATTGGTTTCTCGGAGCCGATGACATCGGAAACTTCCACCCGGAATGGGGTATGTTGCAATCGTACCATTCCGCCGCGTCTTTCCTGTTTTACCTGTATACGGAGCGGGGTACGCGGGAGGATTTGCTCCGCGCGTACAGGAATATCCACCATATGTATGATATTTACGGCGCGGACATAGACGAACTGATAAGCGATTGGCTAAAATGGCTGGAAGCATGGCGGTAAGCCGCCCATAAGGAGCGATGAAATGGATAAAAAACTGTACCTCGGCATCGAGTTCGGCTCGACGCGCATCAAGGCCGTATTAATCGGCGAAGGGTTCGAACCCGTCGCCATCGGCAGCCACACATGGGAGAACCAATTCGAAAACGGTTTTTGGACGTACAGCTACGCGGATATTTGGGCGGGCTTGCAAGATTGCTACCAATCCCTTGCCGCGCAATATGAAGCGAAATACGGCACAAAGCCTACAACCTTCGCGGGTATCGGGCTTTCCGCCATGATGCACGGTTATATCCCCATGGACGGGGAGGGGAGGGAGCTTACCGCCTTCCGTACATGGCGCAACACAAACACGGGTGAAGCGGCGGCGGTATTGAGCGAAAAGTTCAACTTTAATATCCCCCTGCGGTGGAGCGTGGCGCATTTGTACCAAGCGATGCTTAACGGCGAAGCGCATGTTAAGGATATCGCGTTCATCACTTCGCTTGCCGGATATGTGCATTACAAATTAACGGGCGAAAAGGTGCTTGGCGTGGGCGACGCTTCGGGCGTGTTCCCCGTGGAGGACGGCGGCGCGGAATATAATAAATCCATGATTGACGCTTTTGAAAAAGGTTTACCATTATCATCAACCATAAATTGGAAACTTGAAAACATCCTTCCCGCTATCTTAAACGCGGGCGAACAAGCGGGTGTCCTCACCCCCGAAGGTGCGGCACTCCTCGACCCCACCGGAAATTTGCAACCGGGCATACCCTTCTGCCCGCCGGAGGGCGACGCGGGTACGGGCATGGTCGCGACGAACTCGATTACCGCCCGTACGGGTAATATCTCGGCGGGTACATCGATTTTTGCCATGCTGGTGTTGGAAAAGAGTCTTTCGAAGTTATACCCCGAGATTGACATGGTGACCACACCCGACGGCAAGCCCGTCGCCATGGTGCATTGCAACAATTGCTCCACCGAGCTTGACGCGTGGGTAAAATTCCTGTCGGAAGCGGCGCAAAGAATCGTCCCCGCCGCGGTTACCGATAAATCGGAAGTCTACGAAGCCCTGTACAGGTCGGCCTTGGAAGGCGAAGCCGACGGCGGCGGTCTGGCGGCGGTACCCTATCATTCGGGCGAGCATAACACGGGCTTCGACGAGGGGCGGCCGCTTTTGGTGCGTTTGCCCGACGGGCGCTTTAACGTTGCCAACGTGATGCGGACGCTTTTTTATTCCGCTTTCGCCACGTTAAAGCTGGGCATGGAGAACATCACCGTAAAGGAAGCGGTTAAAATCGATAAAATCTACGGGCACGGCGGTATGTTCACCGTGCGCGGCGCGGCGCAGAAGCTGCTGGCGGGCGCGCTCAACGTACCCGTGACCGTCATGGATACCGCAAGCGAGGGCGGCGCGTGGGGCATCGCGCTCCTTGCCGCGTATATGGGTCATGAAGTAAAAACCCTTGACGCATTTTTAAGCGATTATGTATTTAAGAACCAAGACGGGACTACGATCGAACCCGATGAAAACGACGTAAGGGGCTTCGATAAATTTATGGAGCGTTTCGCCGCGGCGTTACGTATTGAGCGCGCGGCGGTGGATTGTTTTAATTAAAAAATAAGAATTCGGAATCCAAACAAGGAGGAAACGGAATATGCTGTACAGGGAGTTGGGCAAGACAGGTTTTAAGGCTTCGCTGTTGGGTATGGGCTGTATGCGGTTGCCGTATATTGACAATACGGACTTAACCAAAGGCGTCGAACGGGAAAAGGCGTACGAACTGATCCGTTACGCCGTGCAAAACGGCGTCAATTATTTCGACACCGCGCAGGGTTACCACAACGGGGACTCGGAGGCGGTCTTGGGCGAAGCCCTCGATTACGAAAACATGCGCGAAAAGGTGTGGATCACCACCAAGCACCCCTTTTGGCAACCCTGCGAACCCGCAAAAATCCGCAAGAACTTGGAAGCGACGCTTAAAAAGCTGCGCACGGATTATTTGGATACCTATCTGATGCACGGCATCGGACCGGGTGTATGGGAAAATATACAGAAGTGGGACATTTGGGGCGATTTTGAAAAATTTAAAACGGAAGGCTTGATACGGCATATCGGTTTTTCGTATCACGGCAACTTCGAGCATTTTAAGGAAGTGTGCGACCGGTACCCGTGGGAATTGTGCCTTGCCATGCACAATATGCTGGATGTGAAGCGCGAGGTGACCGCGGAGGGTATCGCGTATGCCGCGGAAAAAGGCATCGCCGTAACGGTCATGGAGCCCCTGCGCGGCGGCGGCTTGTGTACCTCGCCCAAGCCCGTAGCGGCGTTGTATGACGCGTTCCCCGTAAAGCGTACGCCCACGGAATGGGCGTTCCGCTACCTTGCCAACATGCCGGGTGTTGCGTCAATCACCAGCGGCATGTCGTCGATGGAGCAGCTTAAAGAGAACCTCGCGATTTTCTCCCAACCCGACATGACCCCGCACCACTTGACCGCCGAGGAGGAGCTGCTGATTTTTTCTGCGCGTAAGGCATACGAATCCATCGTCACGATTCCCTGCACGGGATGCAATTATTGTATGCCCTGCCCGCAGAACGTGGGCATCCCCAATGCCTTTAACCTATACAACGACGGCAACCGCTTCGAATTCTTCGACCAGGTGCGCCGTTCCTATATGTTCGCGCGGCGCGGCGGGCGCGGTGCGGATAAGTGTACCGATTGCGGCGTGTGCGTGACGAAATGCCCCATCAACATCGACATCCCCGCGCAATTAAAAACCGCCCACGAAAAACTGGGCGGCTGGGAAGAATAAAACCCCGGCTTAACCGTACAGCTCCACACCCACGACGGTATCCGTCGGGTCGGGCAGCAGCGGGCTTTCGCCGAAGCGGATGTTCACGTAATCGGGGTGGTGGAACCACGATTCGAAGGGCTTGATTTCCGCCCCGGTAGCGACGTGCCATATCCGCTTGATTTGCTCCGGCTTGACGCCTATTAGCGGGATGCCGCCGATTTGGTTTTCCATAATATGATAATACAGGATATTCCCCTTGCGGGTGACGCGCCCGTAATCGGGCTTTGGAATTTCGGCATAAGTACAGCCGTAAATAGATTCGCCGTTTGGTTTCATCCAGGCGGCGATTATATTTAAGATTTTCAAGGATTCCGCGGGGATACAACCCTTCGCGTCGGGTCCCACGTTCAACAACAAGTTGCCGCCCTTGGAAACACATTCCACCAGCTTTTTAATCAGCATATCCGCGGGTTTGTAATTTTTATCTTCGGCGTGGTAGCCCCAGTTGTTATTCATGGTGACGCAGGATTCCCACAGGACGGGCTTGCCCTTCGCGTTGCGGGGGATTTCCAAGGGGATGGCATGTTCGGGGCAGATAAAATCGCCCGCGTATTCGCTGGGATTTTCCTCGGAAAGGTGCGAACCCTGTTCGCTGCCGCTGCCCTCCAGGCGGTTGTCAATTAAAACATCGGGGAAGTACCTGCGTATCATACGCACCAGCTTCGTGGCTTCCCACTTTTCGCCCTTCATGTCGTCGTAGGAAAAGTCAAACCAAAATATATCGATTTTGCCGTAATTCGTACAAAGTTCTTCTACTTGCGCGTGCATGTACTTCAAATAATTGGCGAAGTCGTGGGTTTTTCCTTTATACGTCTCGTTTTCGCGCATGGGGTGGAAAGCGTCGCCGTAATGGGGATAATCCGGATGGTGCCAGTCGATGACGCTGTAATAAAAGCCGATTTTGATTCCTTCGGCGCGGAAGGCGTCCACGTATTCCTTAATCAAATCGCGCCCCGCTTTCGTGTTCGTCGCTTTATAGTCCGTTAATTTCGAATCAAAAAGGCAAAAGCCGTCGTGATGCTTAGCCGTCATTACCGCGTACTTCATCCCCGCATCTTTAGCCGCTTTCGCCCAAGCCTTCGGGTCATAATCCACCGGGTCAAAGTTATCGAAATGCGCTTGGTAATCCTCAACGCTGATCCGCTCCTGCGAGCGCACCCACTCCCCGCGCGCGGGTATGGCGTAAATCCCCCAATGGATAAACATCCCAAAACGCGCCTGTTCAAACCAATCCGTTTTTAACATACACAGCCCTCCGTTTTTGATTCCTCATTCCGCATTATTTATGGTACAGTATACCAAATCGGAAAAAGGAAGGGGATATTACAATGGAAAAGTTAAAGCTCGGCATCATCGGCTGCGGCGGGATGATGAACCACCACGTAAGCCGTTTGCTTGCGTTTGAGGATGTACAAATCACAGCCGTGGCTGACCCGCGGGCGGAACGCGCGGAAGCGATGCAAAAACGCACGAGCGCGGCGAAAGCGTACGCCTCGCACAAGGAATTCTTTGCGGGCGAAGATAAATTGGACGCGGTGTATATCGCCGTCGAACCCACCGCCCACGACGGCATCGAGGAGGAATGTATCGCCCGCGGGCTGCCCTTTATGGTGGAAAAGCCCATGACGATGTGCATGGAACAAGCCAAAAAAATTACAAGCGCGGTTAAGGCGAAGGGCTTGGTAACCGCCGTGGGCTTCCAAGACCGTTATTTAGCCATTACCGACCGCATCAAAAAGGAACTTTCCGACATGAAGGTGGGTTTGGTGTACGGTTCGTGGTTCGGCGGGGTGCCGCAGGTATGGTGGTGGATGAAGAAATCCACCTGCGGCGGGCAGTTGTACGAGCAAAACATCCACTTGCTGGACCAGCTCCGCTATTTCTTCGGCGAAGCGGAAAAGGTGTACGCTGTCAGCGGGCGCACGTTAATCGACCCGAAGGAATTCCCCGATACCTTGCCCGCCTACGATACGGACGATTTTTCGACGGCGGCAATCACCTTCAAGAGCGGCGTTGTGGCGAACCTGATGTCGTGTTGCTATGTGACCGGTAAGGGTAACCCCATCCGCAGCGGCTTGACGATTATCGGGCGTGACAAGTCCCTCGAATATTCCCTGCGGAATAATTTAACCATTTACGAAGAGGGGCGCGAGGAAAAAATTATTAACCAAATGGATCAATCCGACCGCCATGCCCGTACCTTCCTGGACGCGGTAAAAGCCGGAGACCCGGCCGCGGTGCGCTCTCCGTACCCCGACGCGTACGAAACGCTCCGTTTAGCGGCGGCGGCTAACGAATCCATGGCAAGCGGCAACGTCGTTTTCCTGTAGGTATGTAAATGAAGAAATGGGGATTTTAATATGAACTTATGCGTGTGCCTTAACGCTGTCACAAGCAATCTGCCCCGTACGGAAGCCATGCGGCAAGTGGGGCAATGGGGCTATACCGCCGTGGAATTTTGGGAAGGGACGGGCTTCGACGTTAACGAATACAAAGCCGCCCTGGACGAAGCGGGCTTGACCGTAGCGTGTATGGGCGTCAGTTCCGGCTTGGTTGACCCTTCCACGCGGCAAACGTTCCTCGATAACTTAAAAATATGTATCGCCAACGCCCAAACGCTGGGCGCGAAGTGCCTCATCGCCGCCACGGGGCAGGAGTTGCCCGACGTACCGCGCCAAGCCCAGCACGACTCCATCGTCGCGGGCTTAACGGAAGCGGCGCAGGTACTCGAAGGTACGGGCTTGACGCTGTGCCTGGAGCCGTTGAACATCCTCGTCAACCACAAGGGGTATTACCTTTCCACATCCGCGGAAGCCTTCGAAATCGTGCGTAAAGTAAATAACCCTCAAGTGAAGGTGCTGTTTGATATTTATCACCAGCAAATCACCGAGGGCAACCTGATAACGAACATTACCGAGAACCTGGATTTAATCGGGCATTTCCACATCGCGGGCAACCCCGGGCGCGGCGAGCCGTATTTCGGCGAAATCAATTATCCCGAAATATTTAAGGCCATCGCCGAAAAAGGTTACGCAGGTTATGCCGGCTTGGAATATTGGCCAAAAATAGACACCGCAAAGGAAAGCCTAACAAAAATGTTAAAGCTGTAGATACCCCGTGTGGTAAGCTACCACGCCGTTTAAATCATACCCCTTAATTTTTTCCACGGATATGCCCGCCAGTTCCGGGTCATGGATATGGATGGGGTTAAACCCGACAATTTGACCGTTTTCCACATTAGCCGCGTCACCGACCACGATGACGCGGCTTTTTTGCAAGTAAACGGCGATATGCCCCGGCGTGTGGCCGGGCGTATGCACGATTTCGATGCCGCCGCAGATGGGTAGGACTTGTTTGTCGCGCACTTCCTCGTGTACGGTGATGGGTGCGCTTTCGTACATTTCCTTATATTGCGTGACGGAGGTTTGCATCTCCGGTGATAAGGAATCAAATTGCTCCAACCGCTTTACTAATTTAATGGGAAGCTCGCGTCCGTCAATGTAGGGGGCTTCGGCTTCGTGCGCGACGACCTTCATTTTGGGCGCGATTTTGACAAGCTCGCGGATGCTGCCGACGTGGTCCCAATCCTGGTGCGTGATGATAAGGTGGGTCAAGTCCTCGGCTTTAAATCCCGCGTCCGCCATCGCCTTAACGATGTCGTCCGCCATTCCCGGCAGGCAAGCATCGATAAGGACGAGGTTTTCATCGTCCCATGTAAGCACCAAGTTAAAACCGTTAACGCCGTCGCGGGTGATGAACAGTACAGCCGTATTTTCCGTGATTTTCATGTGAAACCTCCTTGTGTTCGTTTCTATGTCCGATTGTTGCAATATTACCATAATCCCTTGCGGTTTGTGTATAATGGCCATTGATGATCAAAATCGGAGGCGGTTATGAAAATGATCGATTTACGTTCGGACACGGTTACGCAACCGACGGAGGAAATGCGCCAAGCCATGTCTTCGGCTGTCGTCGGTGATGACGTATATGAAGACGACCCCACCGTCGCGCGGTTGCAAGAAAAAGCGGCGGAGATAACCGGTTTTGAAGACGCGTTGTTCGTACCTTCCGGTACAATGGCCAATCAGCTTGCCATTATGACGCATACCAAACGCGGGGATGAAATCATTTTGGGTTACAATTCCCACATAGCCGTACACGAAGTGGGCGCGGCGGCGATCCTTTCCAATGTCAGTTATCGGACGGTCAGGAATTCAGACGATACGATTAGCGGCCGGGACGTGGAGGAAGCTGTGCGGGCTTCCGACATCCATTACCCCGACACGGGACTGCTTTGCTTGGAAAACGCGTTGTCCAACGGCACGGTCGTATCCCTTGAAAAAATGAAGGATGCCTATACAGCGGCGAAGCGGCATGGCTTACCTGTCTTTTTAGACGGGGCGCGTTTATTCAACGCCGCCGAATATTTGAAGGTGTCCCCGAAGGAAATCACCCGTTACTGCGATTCGGCCATGTTTTGTTTATCCAAAGGGCTTTGCTCCCCCGTAGGTTCCATGTTGTGCGGGGATACGGTATTTATTAAAAAAGCGCGTAAATACAGGAAGCTATTAGGAGGTGGTATGCGCCAAGCCGGAATACTTGCGGCGTGCGGACTTATCAGCTTGGAAAAGATGACAAAACGGTTGTATGTCGACCACGAAAACGCGCAATACCTGGCGGATAAATTAGCGGCGTTGCCTTATATTTCGTTGGATAGGGAAGCGGTGCATATTAATATTATCTTTTTCAAGGTTACGCAGCCGGACTTTGACCATGACCGTTTTGCCGAACACTTACGCAAAAATAATATTAAAATCAATGGGGCCGATAATGGAATGTACCGTTTTGTTACGCATAATAATATCAGCCGGAATGATATCGATTATGTGGTTGATGTGGTAAAAAGTTACATAAATGAAGTAAATTGATGAATGGAACGCAAGTTTTGCCGCGGTTTGCATTTATGCTATACTCCCCACGATTTTCATGTATAGGGAGGCATAAGGTGAACCCTTTCAAACGTATCAAATACAATGCGCCGGTGATTCTTACCTTCGCCCTTGTATCCTTGCTTGTGCTGGGCTTGTCAATGATTATCGAGCCCATTACGTACCAGCGGTTTTTTATGGTGTACCGTGCGCCGCTGACCGATCCGCTTACGTATTGGCGGCTGTTCTCCCACGCGCTGGGTCATGCGAATTACGCGCATTACATCGGAAACTTCATGATCATTTTGCTCATCGGGCCGTTGCTTGAGGAGCGGTACGGCGGTAAGTGGCTGGTGATCATGATGGTGGTGACGGCGTTCGTCACGGGGGTGCTGCATATCGTCGTAAGCGACGGAGCCAAGCTGGGCGCGAGCGGGATCGTATTTATGTTAATATTATTGAGTTCGTTCACCAATTTGCAAAAAGGGCGCGTACCGCTGACGTTGTTATTGGTGTTGGGCATTTATATCGGGCGCGAAGTGGTTTACGCGGTGGGTGCGGACGCGGATAATAATATCGCGTATTTGAGCCATATCGTGGGCGGCGTGTGCGGCGCGGGGTTTGGATTTTTCGCGAATAAAGGAAAATGGCGAGGTGCGGAAGAATGACGCAAATAACGGTAGACGTCGCGAAGATGCATTGCGCGGCGTGCGCTTCCAATGTGGAGCAAACGATTAAAAAGTTGGCGGGCGTAAAAAGCTGTGCGGTTAACTTCGCGGCGGAAAAAGCGGCGATCGAATTCGACGAAGCGCTTATAACTTACGAAGCGATCGAAGCTGCGGTGGTAAAGCGGGGCTTCGGCTTGATAAAAGCGGAATCGGATGTTTCGCGGCAAAACGTACAACGGGCGGAACGAAAGGCCGCGGAAAACGAAGATTATAAACGGCGGTTTGTCCTGTCCGCCATTTTCACGTTGCCGCTGGCGTTGTTCGCGATGGTGCCCATGTTCATGGAGGGGTTGGGTTATCCGTTGCCGGACGCGGTCAACCCCATGCATTACCCCGCGTTTAATACGGTAACGCAAATGCTTTTGACGGTACCCGTGCTGTTTATTAACCGCCGTATATTCCTTGACGGCTTCCGCAATCTGTTTGGCGGACGGCCCAATATGGATTCGCTGATCGCTAAGGGGACGGCGGTCGCGTTTTTGTACAGCCTGTACATAACGGGTATGAGCCTGTTTGCGGGCACGCATGGAGCGTCGGGTATGGCGAATCCCCTTGGGGGGTTCGGGCTTGAGCACCAACGCCTTGCCGACACGCATTACATGCCGTACTACGAAGTATCGGCGGTTATCTTAACGCTGATCGTGTTAGGTAAATTTTTGGAAGCGAAAGCGAAGGGGCGGACATCCGCCGCCATCGAAAAACTCATCGGCCTCGCGCCAAAGACGGCGAAAATTATGCGGAACGGTACGGAAATGGAAGTCCCCATCGAGGAAGTGCGGGTAGGGGATATCGTGCTGGTACGCCCGGGGGAAAAGATACCCGTGGACGGCGTTATCCGATCGGGCAGCACTTCCGTAGACGAGTCGATGCTGACCGGCGAAAGTATGCCCGTGAATAAAAAAGAGGGCGACGCGGTCATCGGCGCGTCGATTAACAAAAACGGCTCGATACGGTACGAAGCGACCAAAATCGGCGAAGATACGGTATTGGCGCAGATTATTAAATTGGTGGAAAACGCGCAGGCGAGCAAGGCTCCCATCGCGCGGCTGGCGGATATCGTGAGCGGTTATTTCGTACACGCGGTAATCGCGATCGCGTTGGTTGCGGGTGCGGTATGGTTGATATCGGGCGCGGGGCTTGCGTTTTCGCTGATCATCTTTATTTCGGTGTTGGTCATCGCGTGCCCGTGCGCGTTGGGGCTTGCCACGCCCACGGCTATCATGGTGGGTACGGGCAAGGGCGCGGAAAACGGTATCTTAATCAAAAGCGGCGTTGCGCTGGAAACGGCGCATAAGATCAACACGGTCGTACTCGACAAAACGGGTACGCTCACCGAAGGCAAGCCCGCCGTAACGGATATTATTAACTTCGGCACAAATTGTTCCGAAGTTACTTTGCGCCTTACCGCGCTGGCCGAAATGCACTCCGAACACCCGCTGGGCGAAGCCATCGTGCGGTATGCACGCGAACAGGGATGCGACCTTTCCCCGACGGGTACGTTTACCGCCGTGCCGGGGCAAGGGCTCATCGCCGAAATCGAAGGCCATACCGTCATCGTTGGCAATCAAAAACTTATGCTCGGACAAAAAATAGCGGTTGATATCGCGTTGCAAGACGCAGCATGTTTGGCGGGGGAAGGGAAGACCCCCATGTACGCGGCAATCGACGGCGCGTTAGCGGGGATTATCGCCGTGGCCGACACGATCAAGCCATCGAGTGCTTCGGCGGTGAAAAAATTACGGGATATGGGTTTGGAAGTGGTAATGCTCACCGGTGACAACCGCGCGACCGCCGAAGCCATGGCAAGGCAAGCAGGGATAACGCGCGTGCTGGCGGAGGTTTTGCCGCATGAAAAAGCTGAGGCGATAACGACGCTACAGCAAGAACGAGTTGTCGCCATGGTCGGCGACGGCATTAACGACGCGGTGGCCCTCACGCAAGCCGACGTGGGTATCGCCATCGGCTCCGGCACTGATGTCGCCATCGAATCCGCCGAAATCGTACTGATGAGCGGCGATTTGACGGGTGTTGCGGCGGCGATACGGTTAAGCAGGATGACCATTCGTAATATCAAGCAAAACCTCTTTTGGGCGTTGGCTTATAATGTGATGGGCATACCCATAGCGATGGGGATACCGTATATCTTCGGCGGGCCGTTGTTAAATCCCATGATCGCGGCGGTGGCTATGTGCTTGAGTTCGCTTTCGTTGATTGCGAACGTACTGCGGTTAAAGAAGGTGAAACTGCGTGATGATTAGGATGGTCGTTACCGACTTGGACGGTACGTTATTAACGTCCGATAAAACGATCTCTTCTTATACGAAAAACGTGTTGGAAAAATGCCGCGAGAAAGGCATTAAAGTCGTATACGCTACGGGACGGGGCGCGTCGGCTGCACGGTTCGCGCCGGATCACTTCTTCGACGGGATGATTACGATTAACGGGGCAACCGCTTCGGTGGCAAGTGATGAAGACGGCGATACCGTTATATACCGGCGTTTAATCCCGTGGCAAACTGCCCGCCCGATCCTTGTCGCCTGCCATAACCGCGGCATGGCAATCACTTCGGAGAACGGCAGCGTGCATTACGCCAATTTTTCCGTTGCCGAACGTTGGCCGTCGTTTCATGTGGAGTGGGAAATGGCGGACTTTTCCCGCCACGAAATCGACGCGGAAAAAATTTACACCCCCAACCCCACGGCGGAAGACAAGGCATTTATCGAAGAAATGCTGCCGAAGGATTTATATTTTGTTATTACCTCCGACGGCGGAAACAGCACGCTCGGGCAAATCATGCACAGGGAGGCGACAAAGAGCCAAGCGATTTTCGCGCTGGCAAAATTTTGGGGGATTCACCCGCGGGAAATCGCGGCCTTCGGCGACGATTATAACGACAAAGATATGTTGGAAAATTGCGGCATAGGCGTGGCGATGGGTAACGCGATTGAAGAAATCAAGAAAGCCGCCGTGTACGTCTGCGGTACCAACGACAACGACGGCGTGGCCAAATGGCTGGAAGGGAATGTTTTATAGTATTGCTCACGTTTTTCAAGGTAATACGCGGAGGTAAATCCGTGAATTAAACCATACAAAAATATAACACGATTTCCGCGTTGTAATGGACCGTTACGTATGTCCCCTCATGGCGTGCGCCATTAATCAGCCAATAGTCCACCGCATAACCCGCATGGGGTTGTGCGGTGATTTTTATTTGCGTGCCTTCGAAGTAGTTGCCCGTTACGGTTTGGCCTTCTGTTAGGATGCGGGTGTTCATCATCGCGCCGCCGCCCGCGTTCGTGGTGAGTGTGACGGCATATCGGTCATTGGGGTCGAAGCCCAAATTCGTGTGGATAGAGGCGAAGATCGCGTACGGGCGGTCCTCGGCGAAGCGGCGGATGGCGTCGCGGCTGTCGGCCACGCTGTAGGTCGTCGGCCACCACGGTTCGCCCGGGTTGATCGCGTCCGTTTGCAAGGCGTAGGTGTGTTCGCGCTCGATTTGCGCGATGAGGACGTCCAGCGTACGCCGCACGTTTGCGGGTGCGAACGCGCCTTCGATGATATCCACGAACGCGTTCGCCAGCATCGCGCGGGTAGGGTCGTAATCCACGAACGCGTGCAAAAACGCCGAACTCTGCGAGGAATTCCATCGGTCGCCCGTACCCGTAAGGATGTGACGCAGCGTGTCCTCTTGGGCGCGGTGGTCGTAGTTGTCCCATATGGCCCATGCCGCTTCGATGTCGTGGGCGAACACGCGCCACTTGCCGTCACGCAAATGGGGATGCACCGAGGGGTCGTTCTTTTCCTCCGCGGTGGGGAAATACCGCCACAGCTCCATGTTGTGGTTGGGCCAATCGAGGTTGTTAATATAAATTTGCATTGCGTAATAGCGGATCCATTCCTCCAAATCGATACGCCGGATAAAATCATGGAACTGCGCTTCGCCCGTTGCCCCGGTAAAGCCGGCCATCGCCATGCGGTGTATTTCTTGGAAATCCCGCACGGCGTGGTCCTCGCCGCTCCACCACGCGTCGTTGCGTCGGTCACCGCCGGTAATGACTTCGAAGCGTTCCGACTCGGCAAGGCCCGAAGCACTTCGGGTTTCGTCATTGCCGTACAAACGCGCCAAATGGTTTGCCGTGCGCGGGGATTTGAGCCACGCCGCGCCGTAATATTCGCCGTTGAGGAACACCGCCGCCGGGCGGTGCGTTTGCGTGGTGGAATGACCCGCCTGGCGGAACAACGATTGGCTTAACTCGTCGCGGATAAAACCGGCATCGCGGTCGCTGCCGCCGTTACGCAGCCGAACGCGTCTGTAACGGTCGATCAACGAACCGTCATGCGCAAATTCATCATCGAAGAACGCGAAACGGAATTGGTTGTAATCGTCATATTCACGCCGCGCGAACAATTCCAGCGACTTCTGCGGCTCCACCGCCCGCGAGAAACCGCCCCGTACGCGCATCCCCGCGTTTTGTGAAAGATGCAGCGTACCCGTAGGGCCGAACATTTCGACATGCACGGCGCGTTCCGATTCGGGCCCGCGGCGGTTAAAGTTGGCGGGCGAAGCGGGGTTTTCGTTATGCCCTTCGTAGCCGTAGTTGGGCCATCGGCCGTAACGCAGGTAGAACTCGTTGCGCCAGTTTTCCCGATCGATCCCCGCCACCAAAATGCCTTCATGGTGGTCGAATAACCCGTATGGGTCGGATGTGAGCGCGAATATTAACGTATCCCCGCAAAAACGCGTAAATACGTCCGTCCCCATGATAAAACTGCGCGTGGCGATTTCCGACGCCCATTCGCCCATCACCGCTACGGCGCGGACGGTAAAGGACGTAACCCGCGAAAGGGTATGTACATCGGCGTCCCAATACGCGGGGCTGTTTTCGATCGGGAGGCCCGGCGCGGGCGCATCCACGTATATAGGCGCGGTGTAGCGGGCGGTGTTTGTGTTGGGATACGAACCGTCTAACGTGAAAAAAATTTCCGCACCCTCGGGCGCGGAAAGCTCTAAATAAAAAGACTCGGCAAAAAAGCCCGCCTCGCGGGAAAAGGATACGAACAATTCGGAACTGACGGGCATCGGATCGGGCGGCGGGTCGATGTGCCGTATGGGGATGTCGATGTGGGGGGATTGCCGCGGGGTTTCACGCGGGGCGGAGCCGCTAAAAAGTAAGAAGTAAATAATACCGCCCGCGCCGAAGAGGAGGATGACGGCGGCAATTAATAAATGCTTGCGGGTCATGTCGGCCTCCCGTTACCAACGCCAAGACGGGGCGCAAATCCCGCGGAAATGCGCCCCGCCGCCGCGGCAGCCGTTTTATTGCACGGTATTATCAAGTTCCCTGTTCAATGCCTTATATAGCTTGCGGCGCGTCACTTTATCGTCGGAAAGGATTTGCTGCGCGTATTTCGCTACGTCCTTCGCGATGGCGCGGGGTACGCAAATCACGCCGTCGCCGTCGGCCACGATCACGTCGCCGGGGCAGACCGTCGTACCCGCGATGGCGATGGGTACGTTCTTTTGGTCGAATTGTATCTTGCATTGTACCATTGACTGCGCCACGAAATGTGACCACACGGGCACTTTTTGCAAGATCGTTTCGTCGGTGTCGCGGATACCCGAGCCGTTGGTAACGAAGCCCCGTACGCCGCGCTGGACGGCACGCAGGGTATTTTCCGAACCCATTAACCCCACGTTACAGCCGCTTACGTCGATGGCCATAAAGTCGCCGGGTTCGATTTCGTCCATCCAGGGGTAGGTGCAAACGTTGCCGTAGTACCAGCCCTGCCACGGGGTATAATCATCGCCGCGTTTTTCGGGGTAGGGGCCTACGAAGGGCAGGTAACGCGCCGTGCGGGCGATACCGACCGCGCGTGTGCGGAACAGCGGGCGCACTTCGGGCGAAAGCGAGCCGAAATTATGGTACCCCACCCAATCCATCCCGTCGCGTACGTCAGCAACCCGAAAATCCTTGTACAATTCCAACAAAATCAAATTCTCTTCCCGCATAACCATTCTCCTTTTTTATTTTTATTTTTATCTTTTATTCCGAATTAACCCACAACCCCGCCGTTTTCTATCACCGTTATCATATCCACGCGCTCGATGTGGCGGCCGCCCTCGTACTCGGCGTCCAGCCACGCGTCCACGATGGTCTTCGCCATTTCAAGACCCACTACGCGCCCGCCGAAGGTGATGACATTCGCGTTATTGTGCTGCTTCGAAAGGCGTGCGGTAAAAGGTTCCGAGCATAAGCACGCGCGTACCCCTTTAATCTTGTTCGCCGCAAGCGACATACCCACGCCCGTACCGCACAGCAAAACGCCGCCGTCAACTGAGCCCTCGGCGACCAATTTGCCTGCTTTGTACCCGCTTACGGGGTAGGGCGGTGGGGGGGATGTGTTGGGGCTCACGTCGATAACCTCGATCCCTCGGGCTTCCAAGTGCGATTTGATTTGTTCCTTCATTTCCGGCGTGGTATGGTCGTTGCCGATGGCGAGCTTCATATTGACCCCCTTATATCGTTTATGCTCGCGGCATAGTCCCGTACGGCTTCCCCTTTGAAGAACAACGCTTTCGTCCCCAGCACAAACGCGTGTACGCCGAAGCCGTGCAATTTATGGATCAGTTCCTTCGTCATCGCGCCGTCCACGCATAGGGTTGCGCCGTATTGTTCAACAAGCCGGGACAAGCTCCGCAGTTTGTCCATGACATGCGGTAAAAATGCCTGCCCCGCGAAGCCGGGGTTGACGGTCATCGCCAGCACATGGCCGCACAGGGGGAGCAATTCCTTTACCGTTTCGATGGAGGTCCCCGGGTTGACCGCGATCCCCGGCACCATACCCAAGCCGCGTATCAAATCAAGCGTCCTTGCGGGGTGGGGGTCGGTTTCGGGGTGGATGGTGAGGATGTCCGCGCCCAGCTTGTGAAACAATTCGATGTGCCGTGCGGGATTGGCGATCATGAGGTGCGCGTCTATGGGGATGTCCGAATATTTTTTAATGCACTTGAAGACCTCCGGCCCGCACGCGAAATTGGGTACGTATTGGCCGTCCATCACGTCTACGTGGAAATAGTCCGCGTCGGCGGCGGCCAACCGGCGGATCTCCTCCGCCAGGTTGCCGTAATCGGCGCACATGATGCTGGGATGTAATTTCATCTTAGCAACTCCTCTATCATTGATGCCGTCGGTATGGAACCCTGCGCGCCCGATCGGGTTGCGGTCAACGCGCCCGCGATATTCGCGTAGCGGACGGCACGGGGTATATCGCCGTGGTTTAAATATTGTACTGCCATCGCCGCGGTAAACACATCACCGGCGGCGGTGGGGTCGATGGCCTTTACGGTGTGCGGCGGGTAGTGGACGCCCTGCCCGTCGTGGTAATGGTACGCGCCGTGTTCGCCCAGTTTCAATATAACGTGTACGGCACCCGAACGCTTTCGCAAAACCTCGGAAATATAAGCGCATTGCGCGTACGGGTTTGATTCACGGAATGAAGGCTCGATACCCGTCATCACAGCCGCTTCCGTTTCGTTGGGGCTGATGATTAAGGGCGCGGGGATTTTCTCCAGCGGAAAGTCGATCGCGGGCCCCGCGTCCAAGATGTAGGGGATGCCGCGCGTATGGGCTTGCCAACAGGCATGGATGACGATTTCCTGCGGCAATTCGAAATTGATGACCATACCGTCGTACGGGCGCGTAAACGCGCGGTCAATGTCGGTCTTGGTCAGCTCCGAATTGGCGGCAAGGTGCGAAATGATCCGATTGTTTCCGTCCTCCAATAAAATAACCGCGAAACCCGACGGTTTTTCCTTGCTCGCGGTTAAATGGTCGATATTCACGTTTTTGCTGAACAGGGAGCGGCGAAGCTGCAGGCCGAAGTCATCCGCGCCTACCTTGCCCGCGAAGGTCACGTCACCGCCCAACATCGCGCAGGCGACGGCTTGGTTCGCGCCTTTGCCCCCCGGCCCGAAGCGGTACTCCTCCGAAACCAATGTCTCGCCCGACAAGGGGATGCGCGGGGTAAGGAGGAGCAAATCCATGTTTATACTGCCTACGACCAATATCCTTGCGGACATACGTCCCTCCACGCTTCGTAATGGGTTGCGCTGTTAAGCGCGCCGTAAATATGGTACACTTTATCTATCACGAAATAAAGGAGCTATGTATATGTCTTTCCCACGCACAACGGTCGGGGGCGTTTCGCTGCCCCGTATGTTGATCGGTACCAACTGGCTGGCGGGCTGGAGTCACCGCTCCCCCGCGGCGGATAAAATGATCAAGAACCTGCACGCGGAGCCGAAGAGCATCGTGGACGTGTTGCAAGTCTACCTGGACAACGGCATCGACGCGCTGATGGGGCCGATGGGCCGCGTACCCGCCATCGATAAGGCCGTCAAGCAAGCCGAAGACAAAACGGGTAAGAAGATCATCATCATCGATACGCCCATCGTCAACGTTTCCGACTCCGCCGAAGCCCGTGCCGAGGCCCTCGCTACGTTTAAGCGGAGCAAATCCCTCGATTCCACGTTCTGCCTGATACACCATTCCAGCGTCGAGGAGCTGGTGGACAAGAACGCCCGCAAAATCAAGCGGCTGGACGATTACACGAAGATGATCCGCGACTGCGGTATGCTCCCCGGCTTGTCCGCCCATATGCCCGAATTGGTCACTTATTCCGACGAAAACGGCTACGACGTGGAAACGTACATCCAAATTTACAACTGCCTGGGTTTCCTTATGCAAATCGAAATCGAAACGATCGCGTCCATCATCCATAACGCCAAAAAACCCGTGATGACGATCAAACCGATGGCGGCGGGCCGCTGTACGCCGTACGTGGGCCTCAACTTCGCGTGGGCCACTTTGCGCGATTGCGATATGGTGACCGTGGGTGCGCACCTGCCCGACGAAGTACATGAGAACATCGAGATTTCCCGCGCGTTCTTCGAGCGGCGTTACCCCGACTTGGAAAAACGCGCCAGCCCTAATATGAACCAATCGGCGTTCGGCTCCTGATCCGATTTGCCGCTATTTTAACGTAATCGGGAAAAAGTAATCGCCGTAACCCTTCGCGTACCAATAGGGGTTATGGCTCCAAACGTTTTTAAGCAGCTCTTCCCGGTTGATCCCGCGGGCGGCGATGATTTGGTCGAGTATGGCGATGTCAGCCTTGTCCTTATCACGCATTTTCCACTCGGGGCTGATCAGGCGGACGTTGTTCTTAAGCGTGTACGCCATTTCGATGCCGAAAGTGTAAGCCTTGGCGCCGTAGAAGTCGTGCGGCTCCTTATCCATCCAATCGAAGGGGAAAAATACCGTGCCGCGCGGCCCCGCGTGGTACCAATGGGCGATGCCGTCCACGTTCCGTACGGAATTGAACGTGGCGAGGGCGTCGCCTTTTTTGATGGTCAGCATCCAAAAGTCGGGGAAGTATTGCGTTTGATAGCCCAGCGTTTCGTATCGGTTGATGAGTTCGGTGATATTTTCGTCCAGGTTTTCGATAAAACAGTCGAGGTCGCCGTGCTCCCGCGTGAAAGAGCCGTTAAGGATGTCAACGGCAATACCGCCCCAAATGTACGTCTTGATCCCCAGCTTTTCGGACACGGCGTAAATGTCCTTCAGCTTGTCGATGAACTTTTGGTTTTGGTCAATCATGGCTTACCTCCATTTCAAAGGGCGGCGCGGGTAGGTTATGCGCGTTGTAAAGCGTTACCGAAGGGTAATCCGACCAACCGAAGCGGACGCGCTCCACTTGCGGCACCTTAACGGCGCCGCGTGAACCCGCCGCGTCGGCCACTAACGTTTGGCTCTCCACGGTCGCGTACAAACGGTGCGCTTCTCCGTCGAAGTACACCAATTCAATCAGCGGGCGGCCGCCTTTCGCCCACAAGCCCTGCGCATTATCAAAACGGAGCGTAAAACGGTCGCCATCCTGCGTAACGCGTGAAATGACGGGACCGTTTGCGGGGATGTCATTGCCGTACACCATTTTCCTTGCGTGCAGCGCGAGGCGTTCCCCGACGGTTTTTTTGTTTAGGGGATGGATGTCGTATTCCTCGCCGCAATCGATGGCTACAGCCATGGCGGTATTGGGTATGGAAAGGCATTGCCGCTGCGCCTCGCGTAATTTCGGCCAAATTTCGCTGACCTCGACGGAGCAATTTACGTCCAAATAACTTGCGAGCTGAGTAAAGATAACGGGGAGGTTTTCGCCGCACCGTTTGCGTAACAGCTCAACGAAGTGACTGAACAGCTCCTTGTACGTATGCGGCGCGCCGACGTTGGATTCCCCTTGGTAAAAGATCACGCCGTCGGGTTGGATACCCAGCACGGGGGCCAGCATGTAATTATAGACACAGCAAGGATGCGTATAAAACCACGGCGAACCTTCGAGCGGGGGCATTTCCTCGCTTGCGCGGCATTGCCAATAACCGCTCAAATCAATGCTGCCGCCGGGGAATGACAGGGCGTATTTTTTGTTCGGGATAAACTTCGGTTTTTGCGCGTTTCCGATTAAGCGAAGGAGGATCTCGTTTTCGCCTTCCCGCAGGGTACCCTCGGGCAATACGCACATACCGGGTAAGTATTGGCCGGAGTTATCGACGGATTGTATTTCAATACCGTTAATATAAGCGGTCACGCGGTTGACCGCCATCCCCAAATCCAGCGTTACGGGGGAAGGGGGGAGCGTGTCCAAGCGGATTGTTTTGCGGTATTCCGCCGCGCCGTGGGTTAAGCCCGTATCGTCAAGTAATACGCGGCTTGAAAAAGGTTTACCATTATCATCAAAAATAAGTTTTTCGTTCCATTCGCGGGCGTTGTCTTCGTAGCTTTTTTGCAACCGCTCGATGTACCCGGGGGCGCGGACGGTTTCCAGCCGTTCATATAAGTCGGGGTAATTACGCACGATTTCCTCCGGAAGCCACGCCTCAACGGACGTACCCCCCATCGCTACATTAAATAAGCCGACGGGAACGTCCCCGTCTTCCAATAATCCCCGCGCAAAAAAATAAGGCACGGCGTACGAATGGCGCAAGGCGTCACCCGTCATGGTGTGCCATTGGCCGTTTACGCTTCGTGCCGGACCGTCGAACTTCATGCCCCGCTCCGCTTGGAATACGCGGATGCGCGGGTCTTCTTTTATATGCTCGCCGAGCAGCGGCTTTACGTAGCTGAGCGGCCAATCCATGTTCGATTGCCCGCAGCACAACCACAACCGCCCGATGTAAACATCGTTGATTACGTGGTCGTTTATCCGCATCGTATGGGGCCCGCCGTATTCGCTGAAGGTGAGGTTGAACTCGAATCGCCCGTTTTCGTCGGAAATAATTTCGATGGATTCCCCCAAAATTAATAACGTGACCTTGCTGTCCGGTTCGGTTGTCCCCCAAATACGCGCGCGTTTACCGATAACCATCCCGTCGCTGAAGAAAGAAGGCAGCGTAATCATGCGTTTCGCTCCTTTTCATGTGATCGCGCGTATATTATCACATGGATAATGCCGCGTGGCAACATTTGCCTTGTACAGGAATTCTACTTATAATACGGGTTGCATAAATTATATATACGGGAGGGACTACCCTTTGGGCATTTGGGACTGGGCGATAATCGCCGCCGTGGTGTTGGTCGTTATCGTCGCCGCGCTCTATTTCCTAAATAGATGGGCGGGTAAAAGGATGGCCACGCAGAACGAAATGGTGGAAAAGCACAAGCAAACCGTAACGATCTATGTCATCGATAAAAAGAAGGACAAAGTCACCAACGCCAACTTACCCAAGGCGATGGCGAGCCAAATACCGCGCATGGGGCGTATGATGAAAATGCCGCTGGTCAAGGCCAAGGTCGGCAAGGACATCATGACCTTGATGTGCGATAATAAGGTATTCCCCGCGTTGCCCGTGAAGAAAAACGTCACGGTCGAAATGGCGGGGATTTATATCGTGGGCATGAAAGGCATGAAAACGAAATCGGAGCTGGCCGCAAGCCGCGGTAAAACGGTAAGTTCAAGCGGGTTGTCGGGTTTGCTTGCGCGGTTTAGGAGGTAAATATGGATTATCGTACCGTTTATGAAAAATGGCTAGCCGATCCGGTCATCGATGCCGCAACCAAAGCGGAATTGGAAGCCCTCGCGGGTAACGACGCGGAGATACAGGATCGCTTCTTTAAGGAGTTGGAATTCGGCACGGGCGGGATGCGCGGCGTGCTGGGCGCGGGGACGAACCGCTTGAATATCTATACCATCCGCAAAGCCACGCAAGGCTTGGCCAATTATATATTGGCCTCCGATGTTTATACGCCCGATATGGTCCGCGGCAAAGCCGCGTCATTGAGCGTCGTCATCGCGCACGACTGCCGCCGCATGTCGCCGGAATTTTCACAGGAGGCGGCGTTGGTGCTTAACGCTAACGGGATCAAGACCTACGTATTCGATTCGCTCCGCCCCACGCCGCTGCTCAGCTTCGCGGTGCGGGAATTGGGGTGCGAGGCGGGTATCGTGGTCACGGCTTCGCACAATCCGCCGGAATATAACGGCTACAAGGTATATTGGGCGGACGGCGGGCAATGCCCCTATCCGCGGGATGAAGCCATTATCGCGGAGGTAAACAAAATCACCGACTTTTCCATGATAAAAACGATGCCGCTGGAAGGAGCCGAAACGGCCGGATTGTATCGTATCGCCCCGCCCGAAGTGGACGACGCGTTTATCGGCCATGTCATTTCCTGCTGTCAAAACCCCGCGCTCATCCCCCAATCGGATATAAAAATCGTCTTCACCCCCCTGCACGGCGCGGGTAATATCAGCGTCCAACGGGCGTTGAGGGAAACGGGCTTTAAGCATGTTTACGTCGTGCCCGAACAGGAAGCTCCCGACGGCAATTTCCCCACCGTAGACTACCCCAACCCCGAAGACAAAAAAGCCTTCGCGCTCGCGCTAGAATTGGCGAAGCAAAAGGATGCCGACATCGTCGTCGCCACCGACCCCGACTGCGACCGCGTAGGCGTGGCGGTCAAGCATGAAGGCGATTATATCCTGTTAACGGGCAACCAAACGGGCGTTATCCTAACGGAATACATCCTTTCGCAAATGAAAGCGAAGGGTACGCTGCCCCCCAACGCCGCGATCATCTCCACGATCGTGTCCACGGACATGACCCGCGCCGTCGCAAGGGAATACGGCGCGGAATACATGGAAGTCCTTACGGGGTTCAAATACATCGGGGAAAAGATCAAGGAGTTTGAGGAAAGCGGCTCGCACACGTATATCATAGGCTTCGAGGAAAGCTACGGCTACTTGACAGGTACCTACGCCCGCGACAAGGATGCCGTGGCGGCCACGCTGCTGGCGTGCGAAGCGGCGGCGTATTACCGTACGCAAGGGTTTAACCTGTACGAAGCGTTGCAAAAATTATATGAAAAATACGGCGAATACCGCGAATCCGTGGAATCCATCACCATGAAGGGCGTCGCGGGCTTGCAGGATATCAAACGGATCATGTCCTCCCTGCGTAAAACCCCGCCCGCCGAATTGGGCGGCGCGAAGGTCATCGAAGTACGCGATTACCAAAGCGGCGTGGTTCTTAATACGGCCAACAACGCGGTACTGGTAACGAACCTTCCCGCGTCCGACGTGCTGTACTACGCGATGGAAGACGGCGCGTGGACGTGCGTCCGCCCCTCCGGCACCGAACCGAAGATCAAACTCTACTTCGGCGTTAACGGCGGCGGTGACGCGAAATTAGCGCGGCTGGCCAAGGATATGAAGGAAGCCGCGGGCGCGTAAATCGGATGAACATCGGTTTGTTCACCGATATGTATTACCCGCGCATCAGCGGGGTGGTGACGAGCGCGCAAATCCTGGAAAAACAACTGACCCAACTGGGGCACAAGGTATATATCTTTACGACGTCGGACCCGCAAGCGCACCGCTTCGAGCCGCGTACGTACCGATTGCCTTCGGTGCCCCTTTTTTTGGCCAAGGATACCCACCGCATGGCGGTTTATTACCCGCCGAAGCTGTTCTTTAAGATTCGCAGGCTTAAGCTCGACGTGGTGCATACCTATACGGAATTTTCCCTGGGCTTTTACGGTAAGTTGATATCACAGCTTTTTCACATCCCCATGGTGCATACTTATCACACCATGTATGAAGATTATCTGCATTATATCCCCGGCGGGCAATTTATCGGCAAAAAAGGAGCGCAGTACTTGTCGCGCCTTTTTTGCAATGGGGCGGATTTCGTGATCGCCCCGTCGGCGGCTACCCACGAATACCTGCGCGGTATCGGCGTTAGCCGTCCGATCAGGACGATACCGACGGGGATTGATTTCGCGCCGTTTGACCCGGTGAATTTTTCCGCCAGGGAAATGGCGAAAGCGCGCGCGGAAGCGGGGCTCGCCCCGAGCGATAAGGTCGTAGTCGTTATCGGGCGCGTGGCGCGGGAGAAAAGCATCCACGTCCTCATCGCCATGATGCCGAAATTATTGCTGCGTGTACCCGCGGCGAAGCTGCTGATCGTAGGTGACGGCCCCGCCCGCGCGGAGCTTGAGCAACAGGCCGTTGCGCTGGGCGTTTCCCACGCGGTACGCTTCGCGGGGTTTAAGCCCTGGGCCGAAATCGCCAAGTATTATCAGCTCGGCCATGTATTCGCCACGGCGTCCACTTCCGAAACCCAAGGGCTGACCTACGCCGAAGCAATGGCCGCGCGTATTCCCGTGGTGATCAAAAAAGCCCCGGCACTTGGGGGATTGGTTAAGCACATGGAAACGGGATTTATTTTCGAGCACGACGATGAAGCGGCGGACATCATCGCCCGCGTGTTGACCGACACGGCCCTGGCGCGCCGTGCCGCGCTTAACGCCTACGCAGCGGTGCAGCCCTTATCGGCGGAAGTATTCGGGTTGGAATTGGAAGCGGTATATAAGGAAATCGCCATACGGGAGGGAACGAAATGAAGGCATATAAAAATATTGGTGTTAACGTTAACGCCGCGATGGGAACGCTCGCGCAAATCCCCATTTCCATCCATTGCTGGCAAGGGGACGATGTTACGGGCTTCGACTACGGCGGGGCGGCGCTTGGGGGCGGCATACAGGCTACGGGTAATTATCCGGGCAAAGCGCGTACCTTTGAAGAATTGACCGCCGACTTCGCGATGGCTTGCTCCTTCATACCGGGCAGGAAGCGGATAAACCTGCACGCAAGCTACGCGGTATTCGAAGAAGGCGAAATACCCGACCGGGGCGCGGTCGAATACCGTCATTTTAAGCCGTGGGTAACCTTCGCGCGGGAGCAAGGCATCGGCATCGATTTTAACCCCACCTGCTTCGGCCACGAAAAAGTAAAGGATGGCCTAACGCTGTCAAGCCCCGACGAAGCGACCCACCGCTTTTGGATCGACCATTGTATCCGAAGCCGCAAGATCGCAAGCGAAATCGGCGAGGCGTTAAACGACGATGTGTTATGCAACCTGTGGATCCCCGACGGTTATAAAAACATCCCCGCCGACCGCATGTCGCCCCGTTTGCGTTTGAAGGATTCGCTGGACGCAATCTTCGCCGAACCGTTGCCCCGCGTCATCGATTGCGTGGAAAGCAAGGTCTTCGGCATCGGCCTGGAAAGCTACACCGTCGGGTCCAACGAATTCTACATTTCCTACGCCGCGCAAAAGCCGAGCGTTTACCCGCTCCTGGATAACGGCCACTTCCACCCCACCGAAGGCACGGCGGACAAGATCGCCGCGCTTCTATGCTTCTTCGATAAGCTCCCCTTGCACATCACCCGTCCCGTGCGGTGGGATTCGGACCATGTGCCGCTTTTTGACGACGAGGTGCGCGAGATGTGCATGGAAATCGTGCGCAACGGCGCGATCGATAAGGTGCTGATCGGCCTCGACTTCTTTGACGCGTCGGTTAACCGCGTCGCCGCGTGGGTTGTGGGTACGCGAAATGTGCAAAAGGCATTGCTGTATGCCTTACTCATGCCGCATGACCGATTGAGGGAAGCGCAGGAAGCGGGGGACTTTACCGCGCTTATGGTCCTCATAGAGGAAATAAAAACGCTGCCCTTCGGCGAGGCGTGGGCAGCGTATTGTGACAGGCAAGGTACGGCGCGTGACGGGGAATGGCTGGCGAAGGTCAAGTCGTATGAAGCGGCGATAATTCCTCAACGACGCAGTTAAGCAAATCGTCGCGCTTGTGGCAGCCGCAGGCTTCGTCCTTGGAAAGCGCGGTCTTGGCGGCTACATACAGGCGGCCCGATGAAGCCCGATCGTCCAGCCACGCGCCCGCCGCGGCCTTGATTTCATTACACCCGCCGGTGCAGTCGGCTACGTTGATGCAGGACAGTTCCTCGGCGGCTTCGGTCAATCGGTCGTTCGCATGGTTGTCCATAAAAACCCTCCTGTTAGGCAAATGGTCATTGACAATAATTTGCTTCATGGGAGGGTTTTTTATACTTGGCGTATTTTATTTGGAAAGCCTTTCCACGATTTCGCGGAAGTTTATCAGATCGACGTTTTCACGGAGCCAGGCGGTAAGGCCATCATCCGCCGTATATTGGTATTTTTCGATTTCCGCCATGGCTATGTCGGCGTTTTTCATGCTGTAGACGTCGCACGCGTCAAGGAGTTTTTGGAGCAATTCGTCGTCCGGCTTATCCTTTTTGGGTTTTTGGTTTTCATCCTCGACGGATGAGAGCGCGGCCTCGATATTATCAAGGAGTTCCTTTGCGGCTGCGAGGAATGACGGGTTCCGTTCCCGTATTAAATCAAAGTTACCGTCATTTGCGGCGTGTTCGAGGATTTCGGCTTCTTTTCCGACTTGGTCCGCGTAGATGTCATAACTTGCCCCTTTGATGCCATGGACCTTAATTTTGTAGCCCGTAATGCCGTCTTCGGTGACGGTTTCGATGGATTCGAGCATGGAGCGGACGCTTTTCGTATAGGAACGGAGAATCTTTAAATATGTTTTTTCGTCGCCGTCATACCGTTCGAGGCCCTTGGCTATATCCATCCCGTCTATTTTTATGTTTACCGCGGATTGTTCGCATGGGTCTTCAACCTGTTGTAAGGGCTTGTCGTGATCGTTTGCTTTTTCCGTCAAAGCCTCTTGTCTTGCCGCTTCGATAACTTCGGGTGATTGTTTGTCGCGTATAAACTTATTGAGAACAATATTTATTTGCCTTAAGTCAATCGGCTTGGAAATAAAGTCGTCAAATCCGTTTTCCAGGAACATATCCGCTTGCCCCGCCACAGCGTTCGCGGTCAATGCCACAATGGGGTCTTTGTAAGCCATCGCGCGCAAACGCTTCGTGGTTTCAACGCCGTCCATTTGCGGCATCATATGGTCCATGAACACAACATCGTAAACGTTTCCGTCTTTAATCTTTTCGATCGCGGCAAACCCGCTGTCGGCCGAATCCATCGTGAGCCGGTAAGGTGTCAAAAGCCCCTTGGTTACATAGATGTTCGTTTCCACATCGTCCACGATCAGGATTTTGCCGTAGGGCATCGGTTCCCTCGTTATCTTAACCTTCCTCATCTGCGCCCTGCTGCAGGTGCGGAACTGTTTGAGGTTTTCAACCACTTCCTTGCTTAGTACGTCGGCGCCGACCGAGTCCTGCGGAAGCTGTACGGTAAAAGTGGTGCCTATGCTCGGTTTGCTTTCGACGGCGATGCTCCCACCCATCAGTTCGACCAGGTTCCGCGTTATGTTCATACCCAGCCCCGTACCTTCGATGGTCCTGTTCGCTTCCTGGTTGAAGCGGGAATATTCGTCGAACAGTTTTTCCACTTGTTCCTTCGTCATGCCTTGTCCCGTATCGCTTACGGCAGCCGTGAACATTACCTTGCCGTCATTCTCCGCGCTTTCCTCCGCGGTAACGGTCAGGCTCACCCTTCCCGCTTCCGTGTACTTAAAAGCGTTGGAAAGCAGGTTATTCAATATTTGTTTTATGCGCAACTCGTCGCCCGATAATTGTGAGGGCATGTTTTCGTCAATGTTTAATTCAAAGTTTATCCGCTTGCTGCCGATCCGCATCATATTGAGCTGTGCCGTGTCGCTGACAAGGCTGGCAATGTCGTATTTGTCCGCCAGGATTTCCAGCTTACCGGATTCGATTTTGGACAAGTCGAGTATGTCGTTGATTATACCGAGCAGCATTTCACCCGAAGCATGGACCTTTTCGAGCGCCTCCCGTAATTCCGGGTCAAGCTCCTCTTTATAGAGTTGTATTTCGGTAATACCCAAAACGGCGTTCATCGGGGTACGTATTTCGTGGCTCATCGTACTGAGGAACGCGCTCTTGGCTTTGTTTGCGGTTTCCGCGGCTACACGCTGACACTCGATTTCGGTTATGAGGTTTTTTGTGTCCGTTATATCCAAAAGCGCGCCCGCGATATGAAGGGGATTGCCGTCTTCGTCCCGAATCGTTTCGCCGGTGTCACGGTAATGGGCCCATTCGCCGTTTTTCTTTTCCATCCGGTATTCAATGTCGAAAGGCGTTTTCCCGCTTGTGTCCGTAATGTGTTTATTAAAACTTTCAACCACCCTGCTTTTATCGTCGGGGTGTATGCGGTCGGACCAGTTGCTTATGGTGTTTGGAAAATCGGTCGTATCGGTATAGCCCAGCAACTGCCTGAACTCATCCGACCAGGAAACGGATTCCACGGGAGCGTCCGCTCCGTTATGAATGAATTTAATATCCCACAAACCGATTTTCGTGGCTCTGACCATCAGGTTTAATCTCAGCAACTGTTTCTTTGCTTCGCTTCCGGCGTTTGCCAGCGATTCCATTACTTCGCTTATGGACTTGATAAACCTTGCGATAAAAAAATTGAATATAATAAATATCAACGAAATGATCGCGATCATCACAATAAACAGCGTGGTCATATGGGTGAAATAATCGCTTATGCTGTAGGGCTTGAACGCGGCGGTGTACCACCCCAGCGCGGGAACCGTCCCGATGGCCAGCGTCCCTTGGGGGACGGCGAAGGATTGGATTTCCCCGGGGTTTAAGGCTATCGCTTTCGCTGTTATATCGATATCCAATTCGCCCAATATGTCCATGATATTGGCGTTGTCCATAACCAATTCGATGTCCTTGGCGCCGGTTATCTCCCCCGTGGAGTTGAACAGATAAATCTCAATCGCGTCTTCGATATCCTGGAAGAACCGGTTGATAAACTCGGTCACTTCAAGGGCCAGCGCCACCATCCCCACGGGCCTGTGTTCGTTATTGATAACCGGTGTGTTCACCCACATCTTGAAGGCTTTTGTGTTGGGGTTATAATTGACGTTTAGGCTATAGCCTTCCGTTTCATACAGGGTCGCGTAATACCAATAATGCGCGGGACTGTCCGCGTCAAGCCAATAGGGTTCGTCATATTCCGTACTGAAGACTAACCTGTCTATATCATTAACCCAGGAAATTTCGTACCCTTCGTAAAAGAATCTGCGGAAAGAATTTATTTCATCCATTGCCAATTCCCGCAGCGCGTCGTCACCGGGGTTTTCGAAATGCCGTATGATCAACGGTGAGTCCGCTATTTTCCGTATCATGGAGATATTCGTTTCCAGCGCGCTTTCCAATTGCAGCCGTTCGATATCGAGCATTTGCTGCAGCTCAATGGTTTTGTTGACCCTTACGATTTGCCGCATGGAAAAAACGAAGGCTATGCTCCCCACAATAAGGATTATTAAAAACAGCGCGGCGGAGAAAACGACGAATCTATTTTTTAGACGGGGTTCATTCGTGTCGTGATGTTCATTTACGGACATATTCGGTTTCATACAAGACCCTTCCTTTCCGACACAAGAGACCGGTTAACTAATCATTCATATCCGGCGGGCGTATCGCTTCATATACCCGCACATAGTCCACATACATGGCAGCGGGGAAGTCGAAGGTATTCATGTTTTGTGAGCCCTGCGGGTCGAAACCGCCGCCCACGGCAAGGTTCAATAAGATATGGAAGGGTTGGTCGAAGGGTGCGGGGAAGGGGAAATTGGCTTCTTCGTCAGGGTGGCGGCTCCACCACCCGGTTTGCGTCCATGTCAGGGTATCGTTTACATAGAAGCGTATCCGCCCCGGTTCCCACTCCACGGCGTAAACGTTGAAGTCGGTGATGGACTGCCCTTCGGGGAAGTTATAAACGTTGTGGGTGTACGTATTGCCCGGCCATTCCGTGCCGAAGTGGATCGCCGAGGAGCTGCGTCCGGGGAAACGCCCCATCGCTTCCATGATATCGATTTCGCCGCCCATCGGCCAGCCGCCGTAGGGGGAATCGGTGGGAAGCATCCAAAACGCGGGCCACATTCCGTTGCCCGCGGGTAGCTTGATGCGTGCCTCCACGCGCCCGTATAGGAAGGAGACACCTTCGCCGATGCCCGGCGTACCCGTGGAACGGATGCGCCCCGAAGTGTAGCTCCTTCGGCCCTCTGTCGGGCTTGAGCGGTTTTCGCTCCTTGCTTCGATGCGCAGCATCCCGTCCGCTACGGTTACGTTATCCGCGTGGTAGTATTGCGCTTCGTCGTTGCCCCAGCCCGTTAGGCCGAACTGCGCACCCGTTCCGGTCATTACTTCCCACACGCCTAAGTCCAAGGCGTCACCGTCGAATTCGTCGCTCCATACCAAGCGCCATTGCCCGGTATCGTTTTTACCATGGTCATGTACCGCGTTTGTTTCAAACATAAAAGTCACCGCGCTCCTTGCGGGGAGGGTATATTGGAAAGCCGACTCCCCCGCCGTAATTTGTATATCCCTGTCTTGCCTGTTGGAATTCCATAATACCACCGTGGTAGTGCCGTCGGGGTTGACGGCGGCTACGTTTTCGATGCCTTGGTGTTGGTTTGAATGGATGCGGACCGCTCCCGGCACGATAAACTTCGAAAAATGCGCCAGCGCGTAATATTCCAGGTTGTATGTTATGTCACCGCTTTGCGTATCGATTTGCACGATGCCGCGTACGGTGCTGCGCCGCCCGGGCGCGGGGATGAACGGGCCGTTGTTTTCGTCCAGCGCCACGTTCCATAAGATATATGATTTTCCGTGGTTGCGGAGAACACCGATACCGTTGCGCACGAATTCGAAGAAGGCCGTTTCGAAGCCCGGTACCCATTCGCCGCCCGCGCCCTCGGTGAAGTGCTGCTCTACGGGGAATCGGTCAAACACGCGGCTCTGGGCGGAAACGTTGCCGCCGTAGTGGTGCCACGCCACGCCGTCCACCCATTGCCCGGCGCGTTCCAATACCGTCAGCGGGAAATCGGGTTCGTCCCAGTTATGGTCGTATACAAGTAGGCTGATATTGGGGAAATGCTTGCGCAGCATGGGCCCCAGCGAGCGGTTGATAAATTCCGCTTGGAATACCGCGCTCATGCCGCAGCCGGGGTAATCGGGCGGTACGTGCAGCGGTTCGTTCTGCGGGGTGATGGCGCGGATGGGGATGCCTTCGTCGTGGTAGGCTTGCAGGAACAGGATCAAATAGCGGGCATAATCGTCGAACCGTTCGTGGCGTAATTGCCCGCCGACCATTGAGCCGCTTGTCTTCATCCAAGCGGGCGGGCTCCACGGCGACGCCATAACGGAAAGCCCCGGATTAATCTCCAGGGCTTTCTTTAATAAGGGAATGATATGTTCGCGGTCGTATGCGATGCAAAAATTTTCAAGTGTGGGGTCGTAACTCATCGAATAGGAGTACATTTCCCGCGCGAAGTCGCTTGCGCCGATGGCTTGGCGCAAATAGGACAGGCCGATACCCCGTTCGCGGCAGAACAGGTGGTGCATCAGTTCCTCCAGCGCTTCTTCGGAAAGGTACTCCTTCATTAAATACGCGGACGAGTCCGTAAGCGACCCGCCGAAGCCGTCTATCACTTGGAAGCCTTGCTCGTAGTCCAATCGGATGTTGTTGGGGGAGGATTCGAAATCCGACGTACGCTTTACCTCGGGGCTTTCCGCTTGGGCGAACAGCAGTCGTTCGTCACCCGTGGTTATGTATACGCGTACGGGGGAAGTGATTTGCACCTTGTCGTTGGCCATTATCGGGGCGTAGCCCGCTTGCCTGCGTATTGACGCGGGATTCGGCGGGGGCGCGGCTTGCGGCTCAATTTGGGCATAAGTCGTTCCGTTACCGTTTTCCATTTCGGTTGCCTCCCCGTTACGTTCGCGCCCGCAAGCGGAAACCGCCAAGATTAAAATGAAAATGAAAATAACTTTTTTCATGGGCGGACTCCGTTTTGTCAAATAATATCATATTCGTTTATATAGTTAAATGAGAATATTTTTCGTCATTTTTACCAAACGCTATTGCGTTTTTTTTTTTTTTATGGTAATGTCGCCAAAAGATGGGTAATTTAAAGGAGGAGTTCCATTATGCGATTGAAAGCCTTGCTGCTTGTCATCCTTGCGGCGGCACTTACGCTTGCGGCTTGCGGGCGGCGCGAAGAAGAACCTGTAGACCCCGTTACGCTGTTGGGTACGGATGCCATCATGTCCCTGCCCGCGGATACGACGGGTGAAGTCACCGTGTTCATGTGGTCCGGCAGCGGTGCGTTTTTACGCGACGTAGGCCGCGTACACATCGCCCCCGAGGATATCATGGGCCAAAACGAAGGTGCCATAATCGCTACGGCACGCGAATTTAACAAGTTGTACCCCAATATCGTCGTCAACGTATACGCAAGGGCCGACGGCCCCAACGACAACGATATTTCCTGGGACCAATACCGTTTGAACTTCGAGATGGAGTTTGGGCACTACCCCGATGTCTTCGCCGTATATGACCTCATGTCGGACATCGAAAGGGGCCTTGTGGCTGACCTCACCATTTTCGCGGATGACCCGGTATACCGCGCGTTTAACCCCGCGATCATGGAAATGATGAACATCGGCGGGCGTCAGTTCGCCGTACCCCAATACTTAGTGCCGTGGGGCGTGTTCGTCAACCGCTCCCTGGCCAACGCGCAAAACCTCGATATGCCCACGCCCCAATGGACGATTGAGGAATACTTCCGTTTTATCGGCAACCACAGCCCCAACGAATGGTACGGCGCGGATTCACCCCCGTGGCTCTTCGCCGACTCCGGTACGCGGGATTTCCACTATCTGCTGCTTAACCGCGAAGCCAATGACCCGCACGTACGCTTGAACTCGCAAGCCACGCGCGACCTGCTGGCCATGATGCCCCGTGCCGTCGCGTCCACCGTATGGCCGCAATTCGGCTTGGGCAACGTAGCCGACGAGTTTATGGACTGGTGGTGGGGACCGCGCTGGTTCCAAACGGGCCGTTTGCTCGCGCATGTGGGTGACCCGTGGTTTATGGGCGACTTCGCCAACCCCAACCCCGACCATTGGTTCCACGTCGGATTCGATTGGGACATCTACCCCCGCCCCTCCACGGCCAATATGGGCGTGCATGTGGGTATGGTGCTTGACCCCATGGCCATCCGCAACTACGCCATGGACGACGGCAACCCCAACCTGAGCCCCGAGGAATATAACCGCCTCGCCATCGCGTGGGAATTCGTGAAATTCATGAACGGCGACACCCGCGCCTGGCGCGCCCGTTCACAGCAAATGTTCAATGACGGCGGTACGATGGCGTCCGCCATGAACGACTCCTTCCCGTACGTCACGGGTGCCGCTTTCTTCGAGCAAATGGAATATTGGTACCAAGGCGGCCGCGACCGCTTCAGGGACCCCGCCGTTATGCCCGGCTTCCACTATACGCTGGAGGTATGGAACAGGGGCGATATCATACTCAACCCGGATAAGGTCGTGCCGTGGTACTACGAATTTGAAGGCGCGCGCCGCGCTATCACCTACGAATGGAACCGCAAATATTCCGCCGACGTAACGGGCGCGGGCGAAGCCGATCCCAACTGGCTGGATATGGTATTGGCGCGCTTGCCCGAATGGGATGTGGCGTTTAACCAACGCTTCAACGATGCGTGGGCAGCCTTCCACGTAGCGATGAACCGTTTCTATCCCGAACAAGTGCGCGGAGGCAGGTAATAAAAATAACTTGTACCGGAAATCGGTACAAGTGGGAATATGATTTAAACCAAGGGGGGCGGAGGATGATGTCCTTCGCCCCTTTTTACATATACATAGAGGGTGCGGCGTATGAAGGTTAAAACGATCATACAGGTCTTGGTTGTGGGATTGCTTACGGCGGCGGGGGCGTTTTTCCTGCTGTACCAAAGTCCCGTGGATATAACGCCGCCTACACAAGCCGAAGTGGATGCCGCCATGCGGTTGCTGCGCGATTCCCTGCCCAACCCGCGCTTCGGTTACATGGATTTTTTAGATGAACACGCGGGTTTGAGGGGCGTAACGCCTTCGTTCAACCAATCGGTAAGTGAAGACCGGATATTGGATGGCGGCGAAACGGTAACTTTCACCTTCGATGTGCCGCACGAGGGCTTGTATTATCTTGTGCTTACCTATTCGCTGCCGCAGACGTTTAACGATATCATCGTTGAAGTGACCGTCAACGGTGAGCGTCCGTTTGAGGAGGCTTCCTCCGTCGTGCTGCCCGTCTTTTGGCGGGACGAAACTAAGGATTTCCCGCTTAACCGCTTCGGAGACGAAACCGTGCCGCCCCAAGTCCAAAAATACGGGCGCCATTCGGTGGAGCTGTTCGACAAGGCCTATATCAGCGACCAACCCCTGCTCTTCCGTTTGCAAGCGGGGGAGAACACGATCGGCATACATAACGCGACCTCCCGTATGGTATGGGTCCACGAACTCACCGTCCGTTCCGAGCGCGTATTACCCGCGTACCGTCCCCCATCCTCGCCGGCCCATACGGGCTTGATTACCCTTAACGCCATAGACAATACGCACAAGAATTCGCCCTTCGTGCAATTGGCGGGTACGCGCAACGCTGCGCTGTATCCCTTCCACCCCGTGGACCGACGCATAAATAACCTTAATATATCGAACGCGGGCAGCGAGGTGTTCTTTACGCTGGACGTTCCGCAGGATGGGTATTACGCGTTTACACTCCACGCCGTTACGCAGCACGACGACATGCCGACCTTTATTACCGTCCGCGTAAACGGGGAAATCCCCTTCGCCGAAGCCGCGTCGTTTCCGCTTATGCCTTACAGGGACCAACGCTGGCGCAACCATACGCTGACCGACGGCGGCGGCGAACCCTTATATTTCTATTTGACGGCGGGTACGAACGAAATCTCCGTACGTACGGAGCTCGCCCCTTACGCCGAGCAGTTCCGCCAAATGCGCTTACTGATCGACCACATCAACCATTTCAGCCTGGAGATACGGCGCGTAACGGGCCGCGAAATCGACCGCAACCGTACGTGGCGCTTTACGCGGTACATCCCCGAAACCGAGGATTACCTGCTGGCGTACCATACGATTTTCCGTGACATGGTCGGCCGTCTTTCAACGCACAGCCCGCGCGGTAATAATTCGGGCGTGGCGAACCATATGATCGGCGCCGTTGCGTTGTTGGATACGCTTTTGGAACGCCCCGACGAATTGCCCTTGCGCCTTTCCGCGCTTAACGGGACGGGCGTGGAGGTGGAAGCCTCGATCCTGCACTTGGCGGGTATGGCGATGGATAACCTCGTGGACGTGGGTGCCTCGGTCAACCATATCTACGTAGGCCGCGCGTTTGATCTGCCGCGCGAACGCGCCCCCATGCGGGAAACGCTTTGGGCGGGCGTACAGCATCTTTTGGCTACGTACACCTCCGACAAGTTCCTCGTACGCAACCGCGACGACGCGTTAAATGTATGGCTCAACTATTCCTACCTGCATGTGGATATCTTGCAACGGATGGTGGACACGCGCTTTACGCCCGCCACAGGCATTGAGGTAAACCTAAGCGTGATGCCGGATGTGTACCGATTAATCATGGCGCGCGCCGCGGGGACCAACCCCGACGTGGCGTTGGGCGTACCCGCGCATATGCCCTTTGAAATGGGCGCGCGCGGCGCGTTGCACGATTTGACGATGTTCGATGATTTTTGGCGGTTTATGGGTAACCTGGTGCCGGGCGCGATGGTGCCGTATATCTTTAACGATTCGGTCTTTGCCATCCCCGAGACGATCACTTTCGCCGCTACGGTGTACCGCACGGATATCCTACATTCGTTGGGTATACCCGTGCCGGATACGTGGATGGACGTAGCCGCTATGCAAGCGGAATTGCAACGCTTTGATATGAGCTTTTACAAGCCCGTGGCTTCGGGCATCGGATATAAATGGTTCTTCCAAACGTCGCCGCTTATTTATCAGCACGGGGGCTTGCTGTTTAACCCCGACGGGCTTTCGACGGCGATAAACGAACCCGACGCGGTGCGGGCGATTACGTTCCTGGGCGATTTGTTTTCGACCTTCGCGTTGGACGCGCAGGTGCCCGCGCTGTTCAACGCTTTCCGGTTCGGTCAAAACCCCGTCGCGATCCTGGACCCCGCTACCTATATGCTCCTGATAAACGCCGCGCCGGAGCTGTTGGGCCAATGGAACATCGCCCCGTTCCCCGGCACGTTGCAAGATGACGGAAGCATCGCGCGGTGGTTCATCGCCAACGGTAACGGGTCGATGATCTTTAACAATACCGAAAGGGCCGACGAAGCGTGGGAGTTCATTAAATGGTATTTATCGGCGGAGATCCAGCGCGACCTCGCCTTTTCGCTGTTCGCCAACCATAATATCCTGTGGCTTTCGGCCAACCTGGAAGCGTTGGCGGAGGTTCCCATCGAATCCCATCACCGCGAGGTGCTGCTGGAATCCATGAAGTGGCTGCGCGACGTACCGCGGAGCCCGGGGCAATATATCCTGGAGCGGATGCTCTCCGATATATGGAACACCATGGTAATGGACGGCACGCCCGCGCAAGCGGCCATCGATTTGCGTGTGATTGAAATCAATCGGGAGTTTACACGTAAGATGACGGAGTTCGGCTTCCTGGACGCGAACGGTAATCAGATTCGGCCCTATGTCGTGCGGGAATTGGACTGGGTTATCGCGCAAATTGAGGGGGCGCGGCCATGATGGAGAAAAGACCGCGTATAAGGACACAAAAGACGTGGGGTGACCGCGTCCGTACCATGGGCGACGGGATGCACGCGCTATTCCTGCTGATGCCTTACGGAATCTTGTTTTCGATGTTTATCGCCATCCCCACGGCGATCGCGATCTTTTTGAGCTTTACCTATTTCGATTTGGTGCAGACACCTACCTTCGCGGGGTTAAACAACTATATCGCGCTGTTGACGCAGGACGGGATATTCTTTAGGAACGTACTGCCCAATACCTTGCAATTCGCGATTATCGTAGGGCCGGGCGGGTATGTGATTTCGTTCATCATGGCGTGGATACTCGCGCAGATACAAAAGGCGCCGCGTACGATTTTCGCTTTATGCTTGTTTATGCCTTCATTAGCGCCCGGCGTGTTTGTGGGTACGTTGTGGGTGACGATCTTTTCGGGCAACCAGTACGGCTTCGTCAACGCGATGCTGTTGAATTGGGATTTGATCGACCAGCCCATCCAGTTCCTGCAATCCGCCGACCATATCATGTGGGTTATGTTGCTGGTGTCGTTGTGGAGCGCGATGGGCTTAGGCTTCCTGGCGATGCTGGCGGGGATATTGAATATCAATGAAGAATTGTACGAAGCCGCCTACATCGACGGCATACGCAACCGTTTCCAGGAGATTATTTACATTACGATACCGTCGGTTAAGCCGCAGATGCTCTTCGGCGCGGTCATGGCCATCGTGGGCGCGTTTAACGCGGGTGGTATCGGGGTCGCGCTTTCCGGCGCCAACCCCACGCCCCAATACGCGGGGCAATTGATCACCAACCACATCGACGATTTCGCGTTTATCCGTTACGAAATGGGGTACGCCGCCGCCGTTTCGGTCGTGCTTTTGTGTATGGTGTGGGTGTTTTCGAAGCTGGCGTACAAATTCTTTGGGGAGCGTGATTGATTATGATGAATTCGGGCTTCCAAGGGACGAAGATCAACCCCTCGCGCTTCCATCGGTCGCAGTTGAAGTTTTATTTGATTTTGATCCCGATTTCGCTGTTTATGGTATTGCCTGTGGTATTTATCATCAGCCAGGCGTTTAAACCCATCGACGAACTGTTCCGCTTCCCGCCGACGTTTATCGTGGAGCGTCCGACCCTGGCCAACTTTAGGCATATCATGCGGGTGGCGTCCGGCACGGGCGTACCCATGAGCCGATTTTTGGTGAATACGATCATCGTCACGGCGGTTACGTGCTTCCTTACGATTATGATCACCGCCATGACCGCGTACGGGTTAAGCAAAAAGAAATTTAAAATCAAGAACGCTTTATTGAAGTTGAACCAAGCCGCGCTCATGTTCGTACCCGCCGCGGTTAGCATACCACGGTATTTGGTGATCGTAGGTTCGGGGCTTAACAATAATTTCCTTGCGCATATCATCCCGTTTTTGGCGATGCCGGTGGGGCTGTTCCTGGTCAAGCAATTCGTGGACCAAGTGCCCGACGAGCTGATCGAAGCCGCGCGGATGGACGGCGCGGGGGAAATCAAGGTCATGTGGCGCATTGTGTTCCCGTTGATCAAGCCCGCGTTGGCGACGGTGACGATCCTTACCTTCCAAGCGGTATGGGGCGCGATGGAATCCTCCACGATGTTTATCGAGGACGATACGCTGCGTACGTTCGCATTTTACTTAGGTAATCTCGCCATCGGGGGCAACCCGATTATGGCGGGCGTAGGCGCGGCCGCGGGGCTAATTATGTTTGTGCCGAACCTGATCATCTTTATCGCCATGCAGTCGCGGGTAATGAGTACGATGAGCCATTCGGGGATTAAATGAGTTCGGAATAAAAAGCGGGTGAGGAAATGGAAAGAAATGGTTTGATGATAATGGTAAAGGCGATTTTGGCCTTTATTTTAGCGGCTTTGTTTGCGTTCGGCTCACCCATGACCTTGCTTGCCGTCGGGCCGAACACGACCATGACGTTCGCTTTCAACCGACGCGGGTGGGTGGTGCGTACGCAGGACGCCTATTTGCCCTACAGGAATATTACGACCTTGGGGTTAAACCAGCCTACGGGCATGGTTTTCGGCAACCATGATTTGCTTTACATAGCCGATACGGGTAACCGCCGTATTATCGTTTTTGATACGCAGACGGAGGAAGTACATAATATTTTCGAATTCGAAGGCTTCCAATCGCCGCGCGGGGTATTCGTGACGGCGGAGGACTGGCTGTATGTCGCCGACGCGCGGGCGAACGCGGTGTTTATCCTGTGTGCGCTTACGGGTGAGCATATCCGTTCCCATTACACACCGACGTCGATGGCCTTCACGGACACGCTCTTTTCGCCCAATCGGATCGCGGTTGACTTGCGCGGCAATATGTTCATCGTGGGCGAAGGGGTATATGACGGCGTTATCCAACTGTCAAACGGCGGCGAGTTCCTCGGCTTCTTCGCCGCTAACCGCACCACACGCACATTTATTCAAATGCTGCAGGACATCTTCTTTACCGAACGCCAGCGCAACGCGCGGATTGACCGCTTGCCGGGTACGTTCTCCAATGTGACGGTGGATAACCGCGGTGTTATTTATTCGGTTTCGATACTGCCCATGGGTAACTTTACGGGTGACGGGCTCAAGCGGCACGATATGGCCGGGCGCGATACCTTCGACGACATGATCATTTGGGGACTCCAGCATGTTGACCTTTGCGTGGACGCGGGCGGGTTTATCTATACGGTATCCCCCGACGGATGGATATACGTATTCACCAACCGCGGGGAGATGATCTTCTACTTCGGCGCGGGGCATTTGCTGGACACGGATATCGCGGGGCTGTTCCGCAGCGTTACGGCGCTTGCGGTGTCGTCCGCCGGGGATATTTGGGTACTGGATGACCAAAGTAATTTTTTACAGAGCTTTAGGCCCACGGAATACACGCGCTCGGTGTTTGAAGCGATCACGCTGTTTAACGCGGGGCTGTACGAGGAATCGGCCGTCGTATGGGAGGATGTGCTGCGCCACAACCAAATGAGCGTACTCGCCCATACGGGTATGGGACGCGCGCAGCTTCACCAAGGCAACCATACGCAAGCCATGGCATCGTTTTATTTGGGCGGGCATCGGGACTATTACAGCACGGCTTATTGGGAGGTACGCAACCAATGGCTGATGGATAACCTAACGGTTGTATTGCTGACCGTTGCGGGGCTGTTCCTTTTGCTTTCCGTAATGCGCCACCTTGACAGGAAGCGCGTGGTGGCGGGCGCTTGGGGCGGCGCGAAAGCGAAGGTCATGAACGCGCCCTTCCTTAAGCCTGTGTTTTTCGCGTTTAGCGTCGCGCGGCACCCCATCGACAGCTATTATTATATGAAGTTGAAGGAAAAGGGATCGTTGGGCGGCGCGGTCTTCCATTTCGTCCTGTTTTTTGCCGCGTATATGGTCTTCCAAACCTCGCGGGGCTTTTTGGTGCAGATGACGGAAGTCGTGGATATGGACTTTATGGTCGTTATCGGCGGGTTCTTCGGGTTGTTTATCCTGTTTATCCTCAGCAATTATTTGGTGACTTCTATTTATGACGGCGAAGGCAGCGTCGCGGATATATTCAAGCTGGTCAGCTACGGGGTGTTCCCGCTGACGATTACGCTTTTTGGCGTAACGGCACTTTCCCATGTGATCACGCACAACGAGTTGTTTTTACTTAACTTTACGTTATTTTTCGGATTCGCCTACACGGTATCGGTGTTGTGGCTGGGCTTCCAGGAAATACATAATTACGGCTTTAAGCAAACGTTTTTGAGCCTTTTTGTCACCGCGTGTTTTATGGTGATCGCCATCGTCGTATTATTTAACCTTTCGATATTGCTTAACGAAGTAAGGGGATTTATCGAATCCATTGCCCGGGAGGTGTACGCGCATGTTACGGGGATGTATTGATAAAATTCGGGGTTCGGAATCCGAAATTCGGAATCCGGGGCGGATAAGGACGAAACTTGGCGTTATTATCGCCGTGGTTGCCGTTCTTTTGATGGTACCCGCGGTTGTGCTTGCCAATTTTATCCCCACCAACCGCGATACCCGTATGCCCCCCGCGGTGGCGGTGTTTGAAGATATTCCCATGGATGAATACGCCTTTTTGGGGCAGTTTGGGGATTTGCGGTATTATTACCGCGCGGACAGGGACGTTATTATGGTACGCTGCGCGTTGGGCCGTTTCGTTTGGCGTACGGGGTTAGACGTACCCTTTAACCGCGATATCGAGGATGCCGTTTTTTGGGCGCAAACGGAAGAAGAACTGCGCCTGGCGGCCATGCCAATACAGCAAAGGCTCAACGCCACTTGGACGGCGATGGCCAACAGCTTGTTGACGATCCAATACTTTGAGTTGACATATACAACCACCATGGCTTCGAGCGCGGCGCATGACAACAGCGGCCGATCGACCTTGATGCAGCTTGCGCCGCACCATTTCCGCTTGGACGTACAATTCGCCGCGCCCGCGCCGGATATCTTCATCCCCTTGCATATCTTCTTAAGCGACACGGGCATCACCTACGAAATCTACGCGCACGAAATCACGGGCACGGGCGTGGACCGCATGAACGCCATCTTGATCACGCCTTTCCTCGGCGCGAGCGGGGGGATGCGCCGCCACTTTGACTTTGAAGCGAATACCTTCGGCGAACCCGAACCGGATTACATGGTACCTGGCTATGCCTTCGTACCCGACGGCAGCGGCGCGCTGATGCGCTTCCAGGAGAATACCGTACAGCTTAGCCTGTATACGGGGCATGTGTTCGGTGAAAATCCGGCGGACGCCATGTTCTTCTCCAACGACGAAGTGGGAGCCGTCGAACGCCCGCATCCGCTGATGCCCGTCTTCGGCGTAACGCAGGGGCACGACCAGCAAGCCTTCGTCGCGTGGGCGGACAAGGGTGCCGAATACATGGAAATCGTCATGTACCCCGAGCGCAACATGACGCATTACAACTTCGTGTACCCGCGCTTCGTAAAGAACGCGCGGATCTTCCAGGTATATAACCGCAGCGGGGACGGGTTCTTCCGATTGTTCCCCGATCGGCGTGAATACGATATCTCCATTTCCTACAAATTCCTGCACGGCGGGGACGCTAACCATGTGGGGATGGCGCGGGCGTACCGCGCGCACCTCATCGGCGAAGGCATCCTTACCCCCGCGAGCGTACAAAGCGGCACGATGCCCTTGCGGATGGACTTTATCATGTCGGATGTACGCAGGAGCGTATTGGGTACGACCAACGTAATCACCACGACAATCGATCAAGCGGAGCATATTATACGGGACGTTATGACAAGCGGCGTCGGCTCCCTTAACGGAGGCTTGCTGGGTTTCCAAAACGGCGGGGTAACCACGGGCCACCCCGGCAGGATCCGCTTTAACCGGAATATCGGAACGCGCCGCAATTTTAGGAATTTCTTCGACGAAATGAACGGCTTGGGCGCGGACATCAGTTTCGCGCAGGATTATCTGCACATTAACCGCTTGCAAATGAACCTCCCGCGTAACCAAGCCTTCCACCGTAACCGCTGGGGCCTGCGCGCGTGGGACAGCTTCGAACCGTTCCTCCCCGTAAACGAAATCTCCCTCGCGCGGCCCGCAAGGAGCGTTGATTGGCTCGCGAGGCAAACCCGAACGGCCGTGAACACGGGCGCGGTTTCGCATACGGTCAATGGAATTACGAACAACCTCGTAAGCCATTGGGGAAGGCGGGACGCGACCGGCCTTACCGAGTCCATGGAAATGGTACGCAACGCGTTCGCAAGCTCCCCGGTACCCATCAACGCTCATTCGCCCAACCTTTACTTGTGGGAATATACGCACCGCTTCTTACAGGCGCCGGTGTTCAACACGCAGTTCATGATCTCCACGGATACGGTGCCGTTTTTGCAGCTTGTATTGCACAACACCATGGAAGTGTACGCGCCGTACGCCAACTTTTCATTTTATACCCAGGCGGATATCCTGCGGATGATCGACTACAACGTGTTCCCTTCCTTTGTGGTGACGTACCGCCCCGCGCACTACCTGGGCAATACCAATTCGCTTAACTTCTATTCGACGGAGTACGCCATCTACCGCGATATCATTTTGGACGTATACAACCAAATGTCGTCGATCCTTTCCCATACGATGGGCTTGGAATGGCTGGACCGCCGTGTGCTTGCCAACGGCGTAATATTAAACGTTTATGAACGGGGCTCGGAAGTGGTTATCAACTACACACAGCAGCCGTTTGAACACAGGGGTATTTACGTACCGCCCCAAAGCGCGAGGTTGTTCCCATGAAAAAGAAACGAGGCTACCAAACCAAAAGGCACGCACTTGTGGGCTATGCGTTTATGGCTCCGTGGATCGTCGGGTTTTTGCTGCTTACGGCGTGGCCGTTCTTTAATACGTTTTATTTGAGCTTCTTTAACGTACAGCGTACGGCGGCGGGGTGGGAGCAATCCTTCGCGGGGATCGGCAACTACAACACGGCGCTGCTCGGCAACCCGTACTTCGTTTCCAACCTGATTGCCTTCGCCGTTATGCAAGCGGCCTACGCGCCCGCGATTATCGTTATTTCGTTCATGCTCGCGTTGTTATTGAACCGCGAGATAAAAGGCCGCGGGGTTTTCCGCGCGCTCTTTTTCCTGCCCGTCATCGTAATGAGCGGGCCGGTCATGCATCAACTCATGACATCGGGCGGGCTCACGTCCGTCGGCATCGAAACGATGACCTTGTATTACATGGTGTTCCAATTCGCGCCGTGGCTGGCGAACGTGCTGGTGTTTTTGTTTGAGAATTATTCCGTGGTGCTGTGGTTTACGGGTATCCCCATTATCCTGTTCATCAGCGGCTTGCAAAAGATCGACACGGGCATACTCGAAGCCGCTCGCATCGATTCGGCCAGCAATTGGCAAATCCTTTGGAAAATTACCGTACCGATCTTAAAGCCCACGATATTGGTCGGTTTTATCCTTACCGTGGTACAGCTTGCCGGGTATACCCTCAACCCCGTACTCCCCATGATCCACGACGCCATAAACGAAACCCAAGCGGGCTTGGGCCTGGGCAGCGCGTACGCGTGGATATATTCGGCGGTGGTGCTGATATTGATTGGGTTCGTGTTCGTATTGTTAAAGGAACCGCGTGAAAGCAATGTACAGGTCAAATTGCGGCAACGGACATGGGCCGACAGGAGGAGGTGAGGGGATGGATGTGAATCGCTCGTCGTTCGTCGTTCGCCGTAAAGAACAATGGGAAAGTAGGGTTGGTCGGATGCGTCCGATGCTTAGCCGTTTGCGCCGCGTTAATTACGTGAACCTTGCGGTATATATCGTGTTGATTTTGATCAGCTACCAATTTATGTACCCCTTGCTGCGCATGGTTTCGTTCGCGCTCATGAGCCGCGACGACGTAATCAACCCCGTGGTCAACTGGGTGCCGTCCTCCCTTTCCTTCGGAAACTTCCAAACGGCGTGGGCGGTGCTTGACCCGCGCACCACGATGTGGAACTCCATATGGTTCTCCGGCTTATTGGCGGTCAGTCAAACGCTGGTGTCCGCCACCACGGGCTACGCGCTGGCGCGGTTCGAATTCCCCTTTAAGAAGTTTTGGTTCTTTATGATCATTATTTCCTTTATCATACCCACGCCCGTTATCTTAATCCCCCGAACGCTGATGGCCTTTGCCGTGCAAGATACCTCGGGTATCCAAATGTTCGGCACCATTTGGCCGCAAACGGCGATGGCATTGGGCGGGCAGGGGGTCTTTTCGGCGATCTTGATCCTCATCTTCTATAATTTCACCAAAATGATCCCCGCCGCGCTCGACGAAGCCGCCGCCATTGACGGCGCCTCCGCGATGCAAACCTTTTACCATGTCATCCTTAAACTAAGCGTGACGACGCTTTTGGTCGTGTTCCTCTTTTCCTTCGTGTGGAATTGGAACGAAACGTTCGTCACCAGTACATTCCTGGGGCGGGGGCTTGATTTGATCCCCGGGCAGTTGGGGCGTTTCTCCAGCCTGTTTGACCGATTCGCGTCCATGGGCGGCTCGGGCGGCGCGCAGGAAGGCGGCATGGAGGCCCTGCGCCTGACCGAAGCCTACCGCATGAGCGGCACGCTGATCGCGATCACGCCTTTATTGGTGCTGTACCTCGTCGTACAGCGGCAATTTATTAAAGGGATTGAAAATACGGGGTTGACGGGGCTATAGGAATTAGGCATTAGGAATAAAGGGCAAGGGAATTAAAGGCAAGAGAATAAAAACAAAGGATTTAAATGCAAGAGGATAAAAAACGCAAAAATATGTTGGAGGTTTTTTAGATGGGGTATAAATTAGTATGGAGCGATGAATTTGATTATACGGGCGCACCGGACCCTGCGAAGTGGAACTTTGAAGTAGGGGGACACGGTTGGGGCAACAATGAATTGCAATACTATACCGACGGCGCGAACGCTTGGGTGAAGGGCGGGAAGCTCATCATCGAAGCGCGGGCCGAAAAATATGAAGACCGTGAAGTTACCTCCGCGCGTCTTACCACCAAGCACAAAGGGGACTGGCTCTACGGTAAAGTTGAAGTCCGCGCCAAGATACCTTCTCTATTGGGTACTTGGCCGGCCATATGGATGCTGCCTACCGATTGGGAATACGGCGGCTGGCCCGACAGCGGCGAAATCGACATCATGGAGCACGTCGCCTACGAACCGGAGAAGATTTACACCACCGTCCATACGGGGGCTTTTAACCACATGCTTCGCACGCACATCGGGGAGGGTAGGGTACTGCCCGGCGCAAGCGAAGGGTTCCATGATTATGTCATCGAATGGACGGAGGACGTGATCCTCTTCTACGTGGACGGCGGGTTGCAATTCACCTATCGCCCCGCCGACCACACGAAAGAAATCACGCACAAGGAATGGCCGTTTGATAAACGGTTCCATTTATTGATCAATTTGGCCTTCGGCGGGAACTGGGGCGGCGCGAAGGGTACGCAACCGGAGGGCCTGCCCGCACGGTTTGAAGTGGAATCTGTGAAGGTATGGCAAAAGGAATAAAGTTTTATCGCTGATAAACAACCTTACCTTCAATAATCGTGTGGGTCACATGTCCGGTGGCATCCAGCGGGCATCCGTCCCAAATACTGACATCGCCATCTTTACCCACGGCCAGCGAGCCTACCCTGTCATCCAAGCACATGATCTGCGCGGCGTATAGGGTGATGCATTTTAAGGCTTCCATGCGATCCATACCGGCTTGTACGGCCAGCGCCGCACACAGGTTCAAATGTTGCAAGGGGATCACCGGATGGTCGGTGGTGATGCAGGTCAGGATTCCCGCTTGGTTAAGGACGTTGACGGTTTCCCAGGTTTTGTTCTTCACTTCGGGCTTGGATTTATGGGTCAGCGTGGGGCCGATAATGGTCGGGCAACCGGATTGCTTGATGGCTTCAGCCACCAAATGCCCGTCGGAAGCGTGGATAATCACCATGCGGATATCCAGCTCATTCTTCAAGCGAATGGCGGTAAGTATGTCATTCGCTTGATGGGCGTGGATATGTATCGGGATTTCCTTTTTGATTACGGGGATGAGCGCTTCGTATTTCATATTGTATTCGGGCTTCTTGTCGTCCGCGTTTCTTTCCATTTTAACCATGTATTCCTTGGCTTTGATGAATGTTTCACGGAAAAGCGCGGCGGTTGCCATGCGGGTGATGGGCGCGTTCTTTTTTGATTGGCCGTGCGCGTTCTTCGGATTTTCACCCAAGGCGCATTTAATGGCCATCGGGGCCTTGATCACCAATTCGTCGGTGATGTACGATCCGCCGGTTTTCATCGCGGTAATTTGACCGCCGATCACATTGGCGGACCCGGGCGACGTAGCCACGCAGGTCACCCCCATTTGTATCGTGTCGGCAAAGGTTTCGTCAAAAGCGTTGATGCCGTCGATTGAACGCATGTGCGGGGTGATGGCGTCGCTGGTTTCGTTGTGGTCGTTGCCTTCCCAACGTACCGAAGCGCCCGACAACCCCAAGTGGGTGTGGGCATCGATAAGCCCCGGGAAAACGAACTTACCCGAAGCATCGATAACGTTCGCGCCGTCAGCGGACAGACCCGCACCGATTTGTACGATTTTGCCGTCCTTGATGAGTATGTCACAACCGTCCTGTGCGGGTCCTTCCATGGTGAAGACCTTGCCGTTTTTGATTAAAAGCATGGGGTTGCCTCCTTGGGGGTATGGGTTTATATTATACCAATTTTAAATGTTCGCGTTGGATGCGGATATAATCCTCAATTTCATCGATTATACCTTGCGTACCCGTCAAATGGAAAGGTTCGTAGCCGTTTTCAATAAAACGCAAAATACCGTATTTACGGTCAAGCTCAACAAAATCTACGGGTTTAATATTACGCTCGCGCATGTAGGTATGCGCGACTTCGGTTTGTAAATGTGCTATTTGGTTTAATTTCACGATTATACCTCCGTCCAACGTTCCCAATCACCCCGTTGTTCAGCTTGGAACATATCATAAAGATTAATTTTATTTATTTTACCAATGATAATTATAGTTATATATCAAACCCTTTTTTACAATGTTAATGAAAGCCAACCTTATGATTGTAAATATATACCCAGTTGGCGAATATATCAATTACATGACATTAAAAAATATGATTTCGCGAAGCGGCTTAACGGATGCGCTCCGCGCGACCGATGGGTCTTAAAAAATTGAGTTATCATGTCCGTATCATTTTTACATTTTTATTGAAAATTTATATTATTTTTCGGGCTTTAAGTTTATTAATGCATATTCAATACATTGGGCAACGAATTTATTAAATGATAAATGACGTTTGCCCGCTTCTTCGTAAACCTTTTTAACGAGTTCTTCGTCAAGGCGGATTGTTTTGTTAATAGTTTGCCTATCCTTTGGGTCAAAATTCATAAAAATCACCTCTGCAATCTTTTCCTGCCTGCACAAGTGTATTTTTGATCGCACTTATAAAAAATACCCCGTTAAAGCACTCGTATTACAGGTTGCTAAAACGTAGTGCTGTATATATAATGAAACAAATAAAAATTTGGAGGCTTGGTTACATGAAACGATGTAAACATGTACTTATCACCCTGGCGGCGGCGATATTGCTTGCGCTTGTACCCATCACGGTGCAAGCAAGCGCCATTAACGTTACCATTGACGGTGTGCGGGTTAACTTTCCGGGTACAGCAAGGCCGCAAAATGAAAACGGGCAAATTCTTGTACCCATCCGGCCTGTATTTGAAGCGTTGGGGTTTGAAGTTGGGTGGGATAGGGTTACACAAACGGATAACATTACACGGGGCGAAGAATTTATTCGTATGACATTGGGGCAAAGTCAATTTTACACACATGAAAATCGAGTTTGGTTGCCAAAACAACAATCTTTTGTAGGTGAAAGTATTTTACGGGATGAACTCATCCATTGGCTGGAAGCACCCGTGCAAAGCATCGACGGTTATATAATGGTACCTATCCAAAGACCGTTGGAAGCAATGGGTTACTACATGGATTGGAACGCCGCTACGCGCACGGTGGAAATAGAAACATCTTGGTTATGGGAACCGGGACGTAGATTACCTGCTAGGATATTTTGGGGTAGCGAAATGCGTGCATGGCGCGCAAACTACACAGCAACAGGCAGCGCGGTTGATTGGGAATATGAAGTAGTACGCCTCACAAACATAGAGCGCGCCGCACATGGTATGCCGCCTTTACAAGTTGACCCCACGTTAATGATGGCGGCACGATTTAAGTCGGAAAGTATGCACTACAATCGTTATTTTGCTCATTCCGGCGTGTATGGCAGCCCAAGTAATTTGGCAAGGGCATTTGGCTTTTTACATGGTGCGGGGGAAAATATTGCTGGCGGTTATTCTTCACCTGAAGTAGTAGTACGAGCTTGGATGAATTCACCCGGTCACAGAGCCAACATGCTTAGTGGTCAATATGTCGTTATGGGTGCGGGTTATTATAACGGCTACTGGACGCAGCTTTTTAGCGACGGCACAGAAACCGTAGAAAATCCCGAATTTTTGTGGTCAATGCAGCTACCCGAAGGTTTCGAAATTGCGAGAGCAGGACACTTCGCAGACAGCATTTTATTGCTTTCAACAGACGGCGTTCTATTACAAGGGTCACAAACCGAACCGTTGATTCAAGTGATAGACAACGTCGCAGAATTATATTTAAACCGGAGTACGTTGAATTTTACAGACGGCAGCACATTTGTATTAACAAAAGACGGCGCATTGTATGGATGGGGACGAAATCATATCGGGCAGCTTGGCGACGGCACAACAACAGACCGCAACCGCCCGGTGCATATCATGGATAATGTCGCCTCTGTTTCATCCAGCGGTTTGAACACAGCAGTAATAACAAATAATGGTGCATTATATGTGTGGGGAGCCAACCCATTCGGTCAAATAGGTGACGGCACAACCGGTATCCACCGTAACCACCCTGTACGTATCATGGATAACGTCGCCTCTATTCCATTAGCCGGTCAAGCCATGGCAGTAATTACAAATGAAGGTCACTTATACATGTGGGGGCGAAACTACTCCGGTAACATTGGAAATGGAACAACCACGCACCAAAACCGCCCCGTGCGTATAATGGAAAATGTATCCTTCGTTACGGGTTTCGATCATATAACAATGGCTATAACACATGATAACGTGTTGTGGAGCTGGGGTTTGAACCGCCGGGGAGAGTTGGGCGATGGTACTGCCATAAACCGCCACAGCCCAATACGTATAATGGATAATGTGGAACGCGTTGTTATGCGAAATAGTTGGTCTCCAAATGTTAGCGGCATGGTTTTTGCTAAGCGAACAGACGGCACATTGTGGCATTGGGGGGGCGGAGATGATTTGCATTTTCCCGTCTTGTACACAGGCGAATGGATAATGGATTAATTTTTACAATAATTAATTAACCAACAAAAATATAAAGGAGATGTGAAAAATGAATTATTCACACGGGCAAACACAAGCGCAGGAAAGAGCCGCAAAATTGCCTCCCGGTACGGAGTTCTACTTTAACCAAGTGTGGAACGGGCCGCCGGCACATGAAGGGAAAATTTTTCGTAAAGCAATAGTAATCGGGCATGTTCCCGGCGTTATCACGCTTCAAAGAAAGGCAAAGGTAGAAAAATCCCTCTATAAACGAGTGTAAAAAAATTTAAAATAATGCAAGTAAAAAGCGTCAAAGCCCAAACGCCTTGACGCTTTTTTATGGTTTAAACCGAACAGTTAAAAATAACGGCACATTGTTCCCAACCCAATTAAACCAACATTTTCTTCATCACTTGCAACGGCTTCCGCATTTATCTTGCAGCAGCTTGAATTAATCCGTCTATATAACCGTGCGCTTGCCGTTTGCATGGTTCGGAAAGGCTCGTTATTTTGCGCCATAATATTTGTGCCTGTTCAACTTCGGTGTCGGGTATATCTACATAAAAAGTACGTCCTTTATTCTTATCGCCTTTCACATAGTCGAGGGCTTCTTGCAGGCTCTGTAATGTATTTTCGTGTACCGTCATAATCCCAGCTCCTTCTTGATTTCTGCGATAAATTTTTTATACATGGTTTTTTCTGCGTGTGTAAGCGTATCTTTTTCACCCTTGCTGTAACAGTTAATAAAAATCGTGGTTTCCTGCTGTACGAAATCAACATATAGGGTACGTATACCACCGCTCTTGCCTGTATTCGGCAAATTCCAACGTAACTTTATTAATCCGCCTGTTCCGACGATAATGTCACCTATTCCCGGATTTAATAAAATATAATTTTGCAAATGGCGTAGTGTTTCGTCATTTAACCCTAATTTATTCCATTCTTTGTCGAATGTTTGCGTTGTTATAAATATGCGAGCCATTGCTCATCGTTCCTTGCATAAGAGTTATTTTTATATTATACCTAAAATTTTTTATATTGTAACCAAATAGTTAAATGTTCCACCGATAATGTTCATAAAATTCTTTCCAAATATAACAAAACCCGAACACTTCACCGGTACGGTAAAAGCGTTCGGATTTTTTTGGAGATAAAGAGATTCGAACTCTCGACCTTACGGATGCGAACCGTACGCTCTCCCATCTGAGCTATATCCCCATTTTAACTTCGTGTCAAATCGACACGAAGTTGATTATACTTGTTTTACTGTACGATTTCCACGTTAACCCTGATATTTTCATGGATGGCGGCGGCTTTGATGACGGTGCGGATGGACCGCGCGATGCGGCCTTGTTTGCCGATGACCTTGCCCATGTCTTCGGAGGCGACTTTGAGTTTGAGGGTGGTCATGCCGCCGGATTGCTCCTCGATGACTTCCAACTTATCGGGATGTTCGACGAGGTTCTTGGCGATGGTGATGAGTAATTCCTTCATGGGTTCACCCTATGCTTCGGCTTTCTTTAACAAGTCGCGGACCCGGTCGGTGGGCTGCGCGCCGTTGGCGATCCATTGCTTGGCGGCCTCAAGGTCAACCTTAAGGACGGTGGGTTCCTTCGTGGGGTCGTAGATGCCGATTTCGGCCAGGTTCTTGCCGTCGCGTTGGGTGCGGGCGTCGGCTACGACGATACGGTAGAAGGGGGCTTTCTTCGCGCCCATTCTTTTTAAACGGATTTTTACCATGTCTTACACCTCTTATAGTTTCCGGGCGGTTGCCCTATTTTTATGATAGAAAGGGCAATTTGCCCATCATACCCTTTAAGCCTTTACCTTTTTTACCGCCGAACATGCCGCCGGTCATTTGCTTCATCATGGTTTTCATTTGGTCGAATTGTTTGAGCAAGCGGTTAACTTCCTGGATCGTGCGCCCGCTGCCCGCCGCTATGCGCCGTTTGCGTGAGCCGTTGAGGATTTCGGGGTTGGCGCGTTCCTTTTTGGTCATGGATTGGATGATGGCTTCGACGTAGACGAGGGCTTTCTCGTCGATGTCGGCTTCATTGATGCCCATGGAACCCATGCCCGGGATCATGCCCATGATGTCCTTAAGGGAGCCCATTTTTTTGATTTGCTGCATTTGCTGCAGGTAATCGTCCAGCGTGAGGGAGCCGCCGCGCATTTTTTGTTCGAGCTCCGCGGCTTGCTTGTCGTCAAAGGCTTGCTGGGCTTTGTCGATAAGGGAAAGCACGTCGCCCATGCCCAGGATGCGCCCCGCCATGCGGTCGGGATGGAAAGGCTCCATGTCGTCAATTTTTTCGCCCATGCTGACGTATTTAACGGGCTTGCCCGTCACCGCTTTAACCGACAAGACCGCGCCGCCGCGGGTGTCGGAGTCCAGCTTGGATACGATGATGCCGTCTATGCCCAATTTTTCGTTGAAGGTTTGTGCGACGTTGACCGCGTCTTGTCCGGTTAGGGCGTCAACCACAAGCAGGATTTCCTGAGGGTGGAGTTTTTGCTTGATGCGGGCCAGTTCGTCCATCAGCGCATCGTCTATGTGAAGGCGACCGGCGGTGTCGATGAATACGACGTCGTTGCCGTTTTGGCGGGCGTGCTCCACACCTTTTTCCGCGATAACGACCGGGTCAACCTTGTCGCCCATTTCGAACACGGGGAGGTCGTAGGCTTTTGCGAATACTTGAAGCTGCTTAATGGCGGCGGGGCGGTAGATGTCGCACGCCACCAAAAGCGGACGCTTGCCCTGCTTGCGGAGCTGCCCCGCCAGCTTGGCGGAGCTTGTCGTCTTGCCCGCGCCTTGCAAGCCCACCATCATGTATACGCTCGGGGATTTATTTGAAAAGGTCAGCTTGCTTTGCGTTGAACCCAACAGCTCAATCAGTTCAAGCTCGACCAGTTTAACCACTTGTTGGCCGGGATTGATGGCTTCGTGTACGACGTGACCGACGGCTTTTTCGGTGAGGGTACTGACGAAATCCTTTACCACGCGGAAGTTGACATCGGCTTCGAGTAAGGCCAGGCGCACTTCGCGCATGGCATCGCGCACGTCCTTTTCCGTAAGGCGACCCTTACCGCGCAGCACTTTGAATATATTTTGTAATTTTTCGCCAAGGTTTTGGAAAGCCATGTTTGAATCTCCTACGTTTTGATGAGTGCGTCGAGGGTTTGGGCCATCTTCGTGCGGGTGGGTTCGGGGACGGTTTCGATCAGTTGGCGCATATAATCCGCCGTATCGGCGGAAATCATGAAGCGTTGTACCAGGCCCAGTTTTTCCTCGTAGCGTTCCAGCTTCTTTGTCGTGCGTTTGAGCATGTCGGATACGGCTTGGGGGGTGATGTCGAGTTCCTCGCCGATTTCGGCCAGGGAATTGTCTTCCATGTGATACAAAGAGAAGCAAATGCGCTGGTGCTCGGTCAGCAACGCGCCGTAGAAATCGAACAGGAGATTCTTGAAGTGTTGCTCCATCGGAAGGTTGCCGCTAAACATCATATCCGCTCCCCGTAAAAATAAGCGTGTGTGTTAGTATCTTCAAGGGATAATGCTTGATGCAGTATAAATGTAAAAATAAATGCTGTCAATTGCAATTTGCGCGGTTTACCCCAAGCGTTCGACAAGCGCGGCAAGTGACGCGTAGGAATTGAAGTTTTCGGGCGTTAATTCGTCGGCGGGGATTTCCACATCCAGCTTGTTGGCGATTTCGCCCACCAGGAAAATGATGTCATACGAATCGATCACGCGGTCGTCGATGAGCGTGGTGTGCGCGGCGTAGTCGATTTCGGGGTGCAGCTCTTGCAAGATTTCCAATAACATATTTATGATTTCCTTTCTTCTTTATACATCGCAAGCAACTTTACGCGGTCGATTTTGCCGCCCGGCGTTTGGGGGAGGGAATCCAATGCGATAACCGCGTGGGGTTGCATGTAGCGCGGCAATTCGTCCTTGAGCCCGGCTTGGACGGCGGTTTTTTGCGTGCCTTCTTCCGCCATATAATATAAGACGATACGGCTCGCTTCGCCGTCGAACACCGCGCACGCCATTTGTACGCCGGGCAAACGCGCCGCCACCCATTCGATTTCGGTCAATTCGATCCGGTAACCCATGTGCTTGATTTGGTGGTCCTTACGCGCGACGAAATAATAGTTGCCGTCGGCGCCGCGGTAGCCTAAGTCGCCCGTTTTGTATATCGGGTCGGCGAAGGGTGAGCGGGGGTTTTGCACGAACGCGGCGGAAGTGCGCTCGGGGTCGTTGTAATAACCGAGACACAAACACGTCCCGCGTATGCAAATCTCACCCGTTTGGCCGTCGGGGGGGGCGTTTCCGTTTTCGTCCAGCAAAAGAACGCCCGTATTGGTAAAGGGGCGTCCGATGGGGACGCTTTCCTTTTCCCCGAATTCGCGATCGACTTTGTAATAAAGGGACATGCCCGTGGTTTCCGTCGGGCCGTAGAGGTGGATAAACCGCGCTTCGGGTACGGCTTCGCGCCATTGGTTGAGGTGCTTGACGGCGAAGACCTCGCTGCCGAATGCGACCGTGCGGAGGGTATGCGGCGTAATTTTATTTAACGCGCCCAATCCCGCAACCAAGCCCAAGGCCGAAGCCACCCAGCAGATCGTATTGATTTTATGCTCGTTAATATATTCGATGAGCTTGACGGGGAACATGAACAGGGACTTGGGGATAAAGTACGTACACGCGCCGAATTTTAACGTGGGAATAAGTTCCTTCAAGCAAGCGTCGAGGTACAGGGGCGATTGGTTGCCAAACACCGTATCCGCGCCGACTTCCAGCACCTCGGAGAGGTTCTCAATATAGTCGATGACTGAACGGTGGCATGCGGTCACGCCCTTGGGTATACCCGTGGAGCCGGAGGTAAACACGACATACAAGGGGTCCGTGTCGATAGCGTTTTGCCGGATGGTTTGTAAAGCGGCATCGTTAACGGGATGTCCGGCGATGTGCGCGGAATGAACGGCATCGTTGACGGGATGCGCGGCGATGTGCGCGGAATGAACGGCTTCGCAGGGAAATCCCCGTTCGGATAACAATTTCTGCGAAAAATCATCATAAATGACCAATGAAAGATTGACGGCTTCGAGGATTTGTTTAATACGGTACACGGGCATTTCGGCATCGAGGGGTACGTAATAACACCCGCCGTACACCGCGCCGAAAAACGCCGCGACCATATCCGCACCCTTTTCCATAAAGACGGCGACGGGTTTTTTGTATATGCCGCGCTCGGATAAAAAGCTCCCTGCGGCGCGGGCTTTATCGTACAATTGCTTAAACGTAAGCGCACCGCGTTCGCCGATGAAGGCGGGCTTATCGGGGAATCGTGTGACGGTGGCTTCCAGGTATTCCAAAATATTGATCATAAAAAATTCCTTCACCGGGGATTATTCATTTTATTTACGGAATTATTTTTTTGATTTCGTTATCGCGGCTTGCGCTAATATATCCAGCGCGTCGATGTAATCGTGGCTGCTGTCCTTCGCGGCTACGCTTAACTCCGTACAACCCAGTATCACCGCTTCCGCGCCTTGTGATAACAACGCGCCGGAAAAACCATGTAACCGCGCGAGGTCAACGCTTCGGCCCTTTTTAATCGCGTAGATGTATTCCATGAGCGCCGCTTGGTCCGCGGGTGTGGGTTCGAGCGTTTCGATGTTGTACCGCGCCAGCGCGTCGTGGAAGAATCGCCCGTGCAGCGTACCCATGGTGGCCAACAAGCCGACCTTTTTATACCCCGTGCCGCTGATATGGCGTGCCGTTTCCTCCAACATGTTTAAAATACAGCCAAAATCGCGGTTCCCCAAATCATCAAGAAAAAAATGGGAAGTTATGCAAGGAATGGCAATGCACGACGCGCCTGCCGTTTTTAAGGTCTTAACGGCATGTAATAACGCGGGGAGGGGGCTTTCGCCGCTTTTACCCGTGATGTACGCCGTGCGGTCGGGGATGGACGATTTGCTGTAGATCAGCACGTCGATGTATTCCTGCTCGGTTTCGACGTTTTGCAAGGCAATTAACTTTTCGTAGAAGAGGGCGGTCGCCTGTGCGCCCATTCCGCCCACGACACCCAGCGTCACGGTACGATCACCGGATACAAAACGGGGTTAAAGGTATAGAAATCGTGCGTGCCCTGCTGGGCGAAACGGAGCGTAAACGCTTCCGCCTGCGAATTGGTGAACATAAAACGTTCATTGCGCGTGAGTACGCGGTTGGAGGTTACGTCCAAATGATACCACCCCATGCCGTCGGGATTGATCAGCGTCCATCGATGCCGCGTCGGGTTGGGTGTTTCGAGGATACGGTCTATGCGCAGGTTGGGGATACCCGCGCGCGTCAGCATCATTTCCGCCAATCCGTTAAACACGAAGCAATTGCCCTGCCTGTGAAGGATGGCGTGGTACGCGGCCTCGTATGCCGAATCCATCCCGACGGCCGCCGCGAAGGAGATATGATCACCGATCCAGTCATGAATGGCGCGGGCCTGCTCCGCTTGCGTCGAAGTCCCGCGCAGGACGGTTATGAGTAAATTATCCACCATTTCGATGACGGCTTCGGGGTCCACGTTAAGGATATGGACGTTGATCGTAACGGAGGTTTCCAAACCCCACGCGTCAGCGGCGGTATATGTGGCGGTATGGATACCGAGTTCCTGGGTGTTCACGCGGGTTGCGTCGATTTCAAACGGAATCGGTCGGCCGAAAGCGTCCTGCGCCTCCACCCCCGCGCGGAAACGGATCGGTTCGCCCTGCATCACTTTAATATCCTGCACACCCGTAAAAACAGGCGGTACGGTGTTGGGCAAAAGCGTTACGACGGAGGAAAAAACCGCGGCGTTGCCGTGGATATCCGTTGCGCGGACTTCCACCGTGTATTCGCCGGGGGTAAAAATATCGGGTTGATTAATTACTTCGACCGAACGGATCGGGGAGAGGTCGAACACGGACACGACGATATCATCAGGCGTTATCTCGCGTCCCATTTGCATGGTAATATCGCGCGTGACGGCGGTGGGGGGCGTTGTGTCTACGACGCGTACCTCGGAGGTAAAGTGTGCGAAGTGCGCGAATTCGTCACCATTTAAGTATTGACTCATAACGAGGTGCGCGGTGTGGTTACCCACCGGTAATTCCCTCATTCCCCAATACGACGAAAACGACAGGAAACGGAAATCCAGCAACGCTTTCGGTATTGCGTTAACGTTTGCGATGAAGGACAAAGGATCGAGGTTAAATCCTTCGCTTCCGTAGGCCGTACCTTCGCCCCATTCTACGGTTATATATTCCACGGGTTGCGCTATGTATAGGGTTGCCGTAACTTCCCTAAAATTCGAGTCCCGCCATAAAGTAATGGGGATGCCGTGCCGCCCGGGCGCCGCGGGCGCGTAAAACGCCGATTCACCCAAGTGGTAAGCGTGGGTATCCGTCATCACTTCGGTATCGGCGAGGAAGGCGCGGGCGTAAACACGCTCCCCCGCTATGGCGACAATGGGACGCAATTCATATTCGAACTTGGGCGGCCAAAGCATAGCCGTCACGATGACGGCGGCCACAACCAATACCACGGCGGCGCAAAGGATATAGATATTCCTCAACGGGATTCTCCTTAATCGGTAATCAATTCGTACGAAATCGTTTGCACTTCGCCGTTAACGACGTTAAAGCGCAGTATCGTATCCACTTTGGTAAAAATGTACAGACCGTAGGCATATTCATAATCGTTGCCGTATGCCGTTAACAACGCGTCCAATGTCGAACCCAAAAAAATACCGTTGATCGTTGTAACGCTGTCGTCCATCAGCATTATAGTATGCACGCGGTCTTGCCCGCCGATGGGGTAGGTTTGTATCTGCACCCCGGGGAACAGGAAGAAACGGTCCATACCCTCGAAGGCGCAACTGGGACGGTCAAAGGTACTTTGTGGTTCACCCAGCAGGGCCAGCACGTCGTTGATATCTTCGTCCAAACGGACGGCGTTGCCGCGGTAGTTGAAATAGAACCCGGGGTTTGCGTTGGGTGTTGGGCGTTGAACGTCGGGCGTCGGGGTTTCGGCGTTGGGAGCAGGAGAAGAAGGGGCTTCTTGTTCGCTTTCCGTGCCGCCGCAAGCGGACAAGATGAATATACATAAAATAAGAAGTGCGGATAATCTTTTCATCGTAAAACCCTCACCATTCGATATGGAAATTTTGAATACGTTTGTAGCGTTCGAGTTCATCCAATTGCCGCGCTATTGTGTGGCGGTATAAAGCGGCCAGTTCGTCCCAGCGTTCGGCGGTTGCGGCTTCACCCCGCCGATCGGGCAATCCGAGGTCATTTTGCAGGATTCCGCCGAAGTAACGCGCCAGCAGTTCCGCGCCAAACACGTTTAAATCCAGTCCTGCGCTGAAGGTGTGGTAATCGTAGTCCAAGCCGATTTCGTCAATATAGTTGAGGAAATTAATGTACAGCAAACCGTGCTTTTCGGCGAAGTCCGTGATTTGCGCGTCCCATTGGTCGGGCCACGGCGGGAACAGCGTGGGCGCTTTGACGAGTACCAGTTCAATACCGTGGTCGGCGGCAAGCCGCGCCATCTTTTCCAGGTATTCGTAGGCTTTGTCGCCGAAGCGGTAATCCCCCTGCGGCGGTATCATCGGCTGCCATCCGGCGGGCATGACCTCGGTGCGTATCATAAAGCCGTTGAGCGAAACCAGCGGGCGGCGGAAAAAATACCGAAAATCCTCCATACCGATTTCCCGCCAGCGGTCCTTAAAACGGAACAGCGGGAGGAAATACGACAGCCAATCCTCCCCGTCGGTCATGGAAGCGGAAATGGCGCGGAGCTTCGGCATCCCCCACCGCATTCCGTCCAGCGTCAAACGGTTGTAGTAACGGCTTTGGGGTTCGTTGTACTGCATGGACAATACGTTGTATACCACCACGCGCGGCGTTTCGAAGCGCAGGACATCTTCAAATAAATAATACGACTTCCATATCAATTGCTGGGGCGTGCCGCGGATAAACGACGTTATGCCGTATTCCTCCCATAAGGTAATGGGGGAAAAATTGTGGTAAACCTCGCAGTCACCGAGGAAGATAACGTCATGGCCGAAGCCCGAGCCGTAATATTCGCGTATCAGATTGCCTTCGAGGGTCTGCGTCGCGTATTTTGGCATAAGCAATTGCTGCAACCCAAAAAACAACAGCATAAACGATAAAACCGCAACGGTTATTTTAACAATGGTTAGGCGCATCTTCAAGCCCTTTCACTTTAATATACATTAGAATTGGTTGTAGATAAATTGCCGCGCGTCGTAGCCGTGGCCGTACGCGCCCAATATAATCGTCATAAAGAGGATAATGCCGACCACCGCATATCGTACCGGCCATGAAAAATCATTTTTAAACACATCGCGGAAGTCCGCGCCTTTACGCCCGAGGTAGCTGACCCAAAACACGACAAGTAAGCCCGCGCCCGCCGCAAGGTAATCGGGGGGGTACAGCGTCAATTCCGATACGCCCCGTGTTAGGAAATCGGTCAACCCGAAATCGGTAACAACCGAAAGCATCATCCGAAAGGTATTGCGTACGCCCGCGTAGATGTCGAACGAGCGGATCATGTTCATCAGCCAAAACGTCCAAAGGATCTGCACGGCGATGAACAAGCGGTTGGTCTTCGCGGTCGTAAAGCGTGTATGGAAGCGGTTCTTAAGCGGCGTCAGTTCCTGCGCGAGCATGATTACGATGCCGTTGGCCAACCCCCAGGCGATAAAATTCCAAGTGGAGCCGTGCCACAAGCCCGTGAGGAACCATACGAACAAAAGCGAAATATGCACGGGCAAGCGTTTTCCCAAGCCCTCACCCAATTTCTTGCGGGCGAACTTGGTTGCGCGCAGCATCCCTTTCGACAAGGTCATGGGGTAAAAAAGATAATCGCGGAACCACATGTACATCGTGATGTGCCAGCGCGTCCAATATTCCTGTATCGAGCGCGAATAAAAGGGTCTGTTGAAGTTTTCGGGCAGTTTGACGCCGAACATCTCCGCCGCACCGATGGCGATGTCGATACCCCCGGTAAAGTCCATAAACAGGATAACCGCGTACAAGCCGATGGAAAGCAGGTAATACGCGCCCATAAAATCCTCGGGCGCGGCGGTAAGGACGGCCAGCGCGGGCCATAAACGGTCGGCGATCACGAGCTTCTTAAAAAAACCCCACAGTACGCGCATCCCGCCGCGCGATAAATTATCGCGGTTCAACGATTCGCCGCTGTACAGCGTTTGCGAAAGCGTTTCGAAGCGGCTGATGGGCCCTTGTATTACTTGCGGGAAAAACGAAACGAAAAGCGCGAGCTTTAACGGGTTGGTCAGCGGCTTCGACTTTTGACGGTGGACGTCGATGAGGTATCCTACCGTTTGGAAGGTATAGAACGAAATCCCCATCGGCAGCGCGAACCGCATGAAACCGAAGGAACGGTCAACCCGCAACGCGCCCAATATCGAGTTGGTGTTTTGTATCACAAAATCCGTGTATTTCACCATTGCAAGCAAACCCAACACAATAATTAAAGCGGAAACCAACCACCGTTTGCTCACGGCCTTGGCTTCCGTTTTATATTGCTTGCGCAGTTGCTTGTCTTCGGTCGCTTCCGAAAGCGCGTCGTTTCGCGTCCATACACGGCGCATCCCCATCGTGCAAAGATAGGAAACGACGATCGTAGTACATATGTAAAATAAAAATACGGGCCCGCTGAAGGCGTAGAAAGCCATCGAGCCCAACAGCAACGCCCCCCAGCGGAACCGCCGCGGGGTAATTTGGTATACGGCGAAGAGGATTAACAAAAATAATAGGAAATGCGCGGACGTAAACAGCAAACCTTCCACAACCTATCAATTGTCATTAAAATGCGATATTATCGGAAACACACAACCGCGAGCGTACCATTTTTCATCATAAACCGCAAGTAGAAAGGCGGATCCCGTATGAATCTTCCCCCCGAAACGCTCTTTTTAGACGACGCGAATTCCGCGCTCGTCATCCTGGACCAAAGTCTGTTGCCCACCGAAGTCAAGTACATTCACTTAACGGCGCTTGAGCAGGTATATAACGCCATTAAGGAATTGAAGGTGCGCGGCGCACCCGCCATCGGCGTGGCGGCGGCGATGGGGTTGTATATTCATATGAAGGGCTTTTTCCGCCCGGATGAAACGGACGCCGCCACTTTTATGGCGGAAATGGAACGGGCAAGCGTTTATTTGGCATCCTCACGCCCGACGGCGGTTAATTTGCGGTGGGCCTTGCAAAAAATGATCCATGCGGTCAAGTCGTGCAAAGCAGGCGGCGCTTCCGAACTTCTTAACAAATTGCGAAAAAGTTGCGAACAGATAAAAACCGATGATATCGAAGCGAATAAACAAATCGGTAAATACGGTGCGGCGTTGTTAAAACCCGGTATGGGTATACTCACCCATTGCAACGCGGGGGCGTTGGCTACGGCGGGCTACGGCACGGCACTCGCGCCGATCTATACCGCGCACGAAAACGGGATGCTCCTGCGTGTGTACGCGGACGAAACCCGCCCTGTCTTGCAAGGCGCGCGGCTTACGGCGTTCGAGTTACAACACGCGGGCGTGGACGTAACCTTGATCTGCGACAACATGGCCGCGACGGTGATGGCGAACGGTTGGGTGGACGCGGTGTTCGTCGGGTGCGACCGCGTGGCCGCCAACGGCGATACGGCAAATAAGGTCGGCACGCACGGCGTTGCCATTCTCGCGAAACGGTTCGGCATCCCCTTCTACGTATGCGCGCCGCTTTCCACGATCGATAAGGATACGCCCGCGGGCGCGGATATCGTTATCGAAGAAAGGGACCCCGCGGAGGTCACCGAAATGTTCTATGCGCAACGTATGGCCCCGGAAGGTATCAAGGTCTTTAACCCTTCATTCGACGTAACCCCGGCGGAGTTGATTACGGCGTTTATCACCGAAAAAGATATATTATACCCACCATTTTAACATTTTATTCGTTTATTTGTCGTTTAAGTTGTTAAATTGCGATTTATATTTGTTGCAAAATTATTACGTAAATGTTACCATCCCCTCGATTTACGAAGGGATGTGAATCATGCACAGGATAAAAGCCATTGCCGCCGTACTGTTTTTCGTATTTGTCGCCGCTGTTTTTTTGCCGCTCGTGGTCTTTGATTTCAACGCCGCCGACGATTATTTTCCCGTTGTGACGCTTTCCGATTTGGGGCAGGTTAACCGTTACGAAACGGCCGCGCAAACCGTCGGGGAGTTCCTGGAGGATATGGGTATCACTACCGCTTTGCTGGATCGCGTAAGCTATCCCGCGGATTCGCCCATATACGACGGCATGGATATTAGCGTAAAGCGGGCCGTGCGGTTTTACGTAGCCACCGATGACAACCCGCCCGCCCCGTGGGTGATGCGGTACGGTATCACGGTAGAGGACATACTCCTACAGGTACAGAATACATACGATACGCCCTTCTTGTACGCCAATGATTTGACAAGAAAAATAGAAACGGCCGACGTGCTGCGCTTCCAATCATGGAGCACCCGCTACTTTACCGAAGTGGTGGAGGTTCCCTTTGAAATTATCGAAAATTATACGGGCTCCGTACGTTCGGGGCGCACCCACATACGCCAGCGCGGCGCGACAGGCGAACATGAAGTGACCGTTAATGTCGTGTACATCGGCGGACATGAAGACAGCCGAACCATTACGGATACGGTTGTGATATCCGACCCCGTATACGCCATCTACGATATCGGCACCGCCGCCCTCGGCGCGACGACAAACACAAACGCCTCCGATTTCCATTACCTGCGGCGGTTGCGCTTACAGGCCACGGCGTATTGCGCGTGCGTTGTCTGTACGGGTAAGAACCCAGGCGATCCGTGGCACGGCATTACCGCGTCCGGGCGGCAAGTGGAGCACGGTATCGTAGCCGTTGACCGTGACGTGATCCCGCTGGGTACGCACCTTTACGTGGAGGGTTACGGGTTCGCCATCGCCGCGGACACAGGCGGGGCAATTGTCGGGGATAAAATCGACTTGTTCATGTACTCCCATCAGGACGCGCTGCGGTTTGGGCGGCGGTATTTGAACGTATGGGTGTTGAGTTGAGCGCAAAATAAAAAATTATAATCGGCCCGCGGATCGCGGGCTTTTTTGTTTGCGGGATTGGGTGTATGATGGATTTATGGGATATGCGTATGTAACGTTTTTGATGCGCGGCGACGGGTATTTGCCCGGGGCTTTGGTGTTGGGGTACGCGCTGGGGATGCAGTCGGCGCACGCCAAGGTGTGCTTGGTGACGGCGGATGTTTCCGACAGGGCGCGGGACGCGCTTGGTTGCGTGTATGACAGGGTAATCCCGATTGACGAAGTGCGCGTAAAAAACGCTGTCAAGGACGGGCGGCAGGACCGGAAAATTTTGATGACACGGTTTGAAGCGTTGCAACTGGAAGCGTATGAAAAGATTATTCTATTAGACGCGGACGTACTGCCGATTGAAGGGTATGACGAACTGTTCGCGTTAGACACACCCGCCGGCATCATCATGGAACGCAAAGAGGAATGTTATACCGGCGCGCGGGAAGGGGACCGTTGGAGCTGGCATGACTTGTACGAACCGATATGCCCGCACAGCGCCCGTATCCCCAAGGAAATCACCGACCGCGTAAGCGGGGACAATACAAATATGGGCGTCAACGCGGGCTTGTGGGTGTTGACGCCGTCGCAATATACATATGAAAAGGTAACGGAATATTTGCAAAAACCGGATATCGCGGAAATGGTTAAACGGTTCCCGTGGCCGGAGATGCAGCTCGCCACATACATGTGGTCGGGCGAATGGACAAGCGTTGATATCCGATACTGCTCGATCGGCGGCTTCCCGCGGATTGACGCGTTAAAGGGTGTCCACTACGCGGGTCTTAAGCCGTGGCAGATCAAAAGCCGTTCGGCCTTACACTACGCGCAATTCCCCGATTTTACGTTATGGCGGAAATACTTCGCTTCGCTGTATTGGAAGACCCCGCTATTGCGCGGATATCCCATGTTGCAACGGTTATGGAAATTCTGCGAGAAATTCAAAAAAAGCGGCCCGTAAAAAACGAACCGCTCACGCCGTAATCGTACAACCGCTGCAAGAAGCTGTTTCCGCAGGCGTCTGATTTATATACATACCTCTTACAAATATTTTGAAAGGAACGCCCCGTCCAATTCGGGGTAGAGTACGTGCTTGTCCAATAAACGGCGCACGCGTTCCAGCGAGCGTTTCTTTACGTCGGCGTTGAGGTTGTACTCCGTTTTGGTCGGGTCGCCGTTTTTTTTCAGCTTGGGTTTAACAGCGGCCAGTACATCCGCGAAGATGTCCGCGATTTCCTTCATTTCGTCCGGCCCCATACCCAGGGTGGTCAGGGCGGGCGTACCCAAGCGTAAGCCGCTCGTAATCCACGGGCCGTTCTTGTCGCCGGGGATGGTGTTGCGGTTTAGGGTCAAGCCACATTCGCGCATGGCGTTTTCGGCTTGGGTGCCGGTGATGCCGGGCGCGTCGAGGTTTACGAGTACGAGGTGATTGTCTGTCCCGCCCGTCGGCACGTTGATACCGCGCTTGACGAGGGCTTCGGCCAACGCTTTCGCGTTTTCCGCGACTTTCGCGGCGTAGGCTTGGAATTCGGGCCGGTTGGCCTCCTCGAAGGCGATGGCCTTCGCCGCCATCACTTGCGGCAACGGGCCGCCCAATACATGGGGACAGCCCTTGTCCACGTATTCGGCATATTCCTTGGTACACAGTACCATGCCGCCGCGCGGGCCGCGCAGGGTCTTGTGGGTGGTGGTCGTTACGATGTCGGCGTAGGGGATGGGATTATATCGGCTTTGTAAGACCTTACCCGCTACCAGGCCCGCGAAATGCGCCATGTCCACCATTAATACCGCGCCCGCTTCGTCGGCCATTCCGCGCAGACATTCGAAATCCAGGTTACGTGAATACGCGCTGAAACCCGTGAGAAGGATAAGGGGTTTTACTTCAAGTAATTGCTTGCGCAGTTTGTCGTAGTCCAGCAAACCCGTTTCCTTATCCACATGGTAAAAATGCACATCAAACATTTGGCCGGAAATATTATGGCGATAACCGTGCGTCAAATGTCCGCCGGAATATAAATCCAGCCCCATGATCCGTTGGTTGCCCAACGCGTGCCGTATTTCGCCCCATTCGGTGTCGGAGATATTCAAGAGGTTCGTTTGCCCGAGCCTTTCCAACGCTGGGGTTTGTACCTTGTGACGCAATATCGCCCAAAACGCGACGAGGTTGGCGTCCGCGCCGGAATGTGGCTGTACATAAGCGTGTTCCGCGCCGAAGAGCTTCTTCGCTTCGTCGCAGGCACGCCGCTCGATGTCGTCTACGTTGTCGCACCCCGCGTAGAAACGCTTACCCACATAACCTTCGGCGTACTTGTCGGTAAGCAAATTCCCCATCGCGGCTTGTACCGCGTAGGAGCAATAATTTTCGCTGGCGATGAGCTTCAAATAGCTGCGCTGGTCAAGGAGCTCGCGGATGATTGCCCGGGCAATGTCGGGGTATGATTTGGCGATAATGTCAAGGTTGGCGGCGTAGGCGGTCATTTCGGGGGAGGGTGCTTGCCCGCACCGCCCCGCGCCGCATAAGGATTTTATATAGTCGTTTAGTATTTCCATTGTCAATTTCCCCTCATAAAATAATCTTGCGCGGCTTTTAACGTATTTTTCATCAGCATGGCGCGTGTCATGGGTCCGACACCGCCGGGTACGGGTGTGATGAAGGACGCGGTTTTTTCTATCGGTTCAAAGTCCACGTCGCCGTGTATTTTGTCCCCCACGCGGTTGATGCCGACGTCGATCACGACCGCGCCGGGCTTTACCATATCGGTGGTGATCAACCCCGCTTTACCCACCGCGCTGATCAGCACGTCCGCTTGGCGGGTATGCGAAGGCAGGTCCACGGTCGAGCCGTGGCAAATCGTAACGGTCGCGTGGCGGTGCAAGAGCATCGTACCCATCGGCTTGCCCACGATGTTCGAGCGGCCCACCACTACGCAATGCTTGCCGCGCAAGTCGATTTCGTACCGGTCCAATAACGCGATCACGCCCGCGGGGGTGCAAGGCTCAAACGCGGGCCCGCAATTTAAGTACAGCTTACCCATGGTAAGCGCGTGGAAAGCGTCTACATCTTTTTCGGGTGAAATGGCTTGGATTACCGCGTCTGCGTTGTATCCCTTGGGTAGGGGAAGCTGTACCAATATCCCGTGGACATCGGCTTGCGCGTTAAGCCGCCGGATCAATTCCAAAAGCGTATCCTGTCCCGCGTCCTCGGCCAAAAGGTGCGCGTGGCTGATGATGCCGCATTTTTCGCAATCCCTGCGTTTGTTGGCGACGTATACCATGGAAGCGGGGTTGTCCCCCACTTGGATCACCGCCAAGCCCGGCGGTTGGGGCAATAACGCGGTTTGCTTCTTAACGCTGATGCGCACCTGTTTGGCGAGCGCGTTGCCGTCCATTAATGTGGCTATGATAAATCACTCCCGATGGATTATTTGCGTATGGAAATATTCATCTGCTTTCGCGTAATGCTCGCTTACCACCACCGTACCCGCCGCCATGTCACCCAAACGTTTGTGCCGTTTGGAGAACATGATCGTAAACAGCCCCGCGTACAGCATGTCAACCGATGAACGGAACAGGGCGCGGATGATAATATCGTTGATCCGTACGGGTTCCCCGTTCTCGCGGATGGCGCGCAAGCCGAAGATTTTTTTACCCGGGGATTGGCCGTTCATGACCATTTCAAACAAAATAAAATAACCGAAGTGCATGACGAAAAAAGCGATAAGCACCGCGCCCAACGCCTTACCGCTCGGGTATGGGTTGCCGAAGAGCCAACGGTCGAAGCCCAGCAAAATAACGCAACCCGTTAAAATAACGGCCAGCATTTGCAAGGTATAATCGATGACGAAGGCCGCAAGGCGCGACCCGACCCCGGCCAGCCGGTATTCGATTTCGATGTTGGCGGGGGTAATGACCGTAATCGTTTTCATAATCACCTTTTTACGATTTGTAAGTATCTTTTAACGGCTGATACGGCAAAAAGCTCGGCGGTCGATTCCACGTTAGGGATACGCATGGCGTTTAATTGGCTGAAGATTTTCTTGCGTTCCTCCAGGAATTCGGCGGCGGTATCCCGCAGGATCGTTTCCCTTCGGTTTACGGCATATGCTTCCGCGAGCGCGTTAAGCCCTTCGTTGGCCATAAATACGACGATGGGCATGTGGCGTTTTTTAAGGATCGCGATATGGGCGATCAGTTCCTCGGCTTCTTCCAGGATTTCGAAATCGGTGAAAATAAAGACCAGCGAACGGCGTTTTTGGCTTTCGCAGAGCGTACGGAACGCTCCTTCGTAGTCGGCGGTCAAGCGGTTCCCTTCGATGCCGTACAGGGTTTCCATCATCAGGTTGCGGTGCTTGGCGCCTTTGCCCGGTTTTACGTGGGCGGTGACCCGCGCGTCAAACGCGATAAGCCCGGATTGGTCGCCTTGTTGGTTAATGATATCAAACAGGATCAACGCGGCGTTGATCGCGTAATCCAGCTTATTGTACCCGCCGACGTTATAGCTCATGGGGCGGGCGGTATCCAGCAAGATATAAGCGGGTTGGTTGCGCTCGACTTGGTATTGGTTAACCATAAACCTGCCCTCGCGGGCGGTGGCGGGCCAATTGATTTTGCGGTAGTCGTCGCCCTCCACGTAAGCGCACAGGCTTTCGAACTCCGTACCGCCGCCGTATTGGCGGAGGGTCTTCTCCCCTTGCGGCAGCAAGCGGTTTATACGCGTTATCAAACGGAACTTGGAAAGGTCGCGTACGTTGGGGAATACCTTCAAGCTCGCGGAGCAGGGGAGAGACGTGTGCTTTACGCAAAACCCCAGCACGCCGCGGTATCGGATATAAATCCGTTCGACCGTATATAACCCCCGCTTGGCGGGTATTACCGTGTAGGAAAACGGCTTTTCTTCCCCCGCGTCAAGGAAGTGCGCCGTGCGTGACGCGGTGACCTTAAAGAACCGCTCCGCGTTTGCCTCCATGCCGACCAACGCCTGCACCCACAAACGATGGCGGGAGCCGTTGCGCACAATAAAAGACAGTTCGTTTTCGGTTTTGAAATACAAACGATCGCCTTTGACATTATCATCAAACCAATTTATGGTAAATGCTGACCCGTGCGGGGTTAACAGCAAATCCAAAATAAATAACCCAAGCAATAACAAATTAACGGACACAAACGCGTATAAATGCCAACCCAACGGATAAACCGCCGCGGTCAGTACAGCCCCCAACAACAACAGGATGGGTACGCGACGGGTCACGTTCACCGCGGTGCCTTTACCTGACCCAAAATCGTTTCGATCACGCCGTCGGGGGTAATGCCTTCGATTTCCGCTTCGGGCATGAGGATAATACGGTGGCGCAGTACGGGGGCCGCCAGGAAGCGCACATCGTCGGGTATCACGAAATCGCGCCCCTGCATGGCGGCGTACGTTTTGGCGGCGAGCAAAAGCGCGACGCTTCCGCGCGGGCTTGCGCCGTATTGTACCGCGCCCATACGGCGGGTGGTTTCAACCACGCTTACGATATAATTGAACAACCCGTCCTCCACGGTAACGGCTTGGATTTCACGCTTTGCCTCTGCGATATCGTGCGAGGAAGCGGCGGGTTGCAAGTTCGTTTCCGCCAGCTTCGCCGCGTCGAAGCCCTGGTTATACATTTGCAACAGTTGTTTTTCCGCCGCCACGCCGGGGTAGGTTATCAACAGCTTCATCATAAAACGGTCGGTCAACGCCTCGGGCAGGGGGTACGTGCCTTCGTATTCGATGGGGTTTTGCGTGGCCATCACAAAGAAGGGCTCGGCGAGGGCGTGCGTTTCGCCGTCGATCGTGATCGCGTGCTCCTCCATGACTTCCAATAGAGCGGATTGCGTCTTGGGCGGGGTGCGGTTGATTTCGTCCGCCAAAAGCAATTGCGTAAACAGCGGCCCTTTCTTCAACTCAAACGAACCGTTTTGAAGGTTATAGACTTTGGTGCCGAGGATGTCCGACGGCATCAGATCCGACGTAAACTGTACGCGCTTGCACCCGATATCCAGCACGCGCGCGAGCGAACGTACCCACAGCGTCTTCGCCAGGCCGGGCACACCCTCCAACAATACATGCCCCCCCGCGAACAACGCGACCAAGGCAAGATCGGTCATGGCCTCCTGGTTTAATACGTAGGCGTTGATTTGGTTTTTGATATTATCGGCGATCGTCTTCAACATTTTGGTCTTTCCTTTCCTTTTTCATATATAAGCGCGCCAAGGCGCGGACGTACTCGTTTTCCTCCCGCTCCATTTCCCCGTAGGCGGGTATGGGTTTGCCGAAGCGTTTGCCCAAGTGCCACAACAAGGCAAGCACCGCGATAACCAATTGGATAATCACCAAGCGCATAACCGGCGGCAAATTCGAAAACATCGTTTCCGGCGGGTGTACGCCATGGTAATACACCGGGAAGACGATCCTTTCGGCTTGCCATTGGGTGATAATGCCGTGGAGCGTCGCGGCGTAGCCGGGGTCCGATAAAAGCGGGCGGTTGGTGATCGGCTGCGCGCGCCCGGTAACGACCGAACCCGCGCCAACGTTATAGTAATTAAATTGCCCGACGGTACGGACCGTTTCGGAGGCAAGGATATTGTCCACAACCGTGGGGTTTGTGTTGTGCAGGAAAACCAGCCGCCCCCCGCCCCGTACCCATTCCAGCATTTCCTCCGCCATTTCCCGCGTGACGTAGGGGTTAAAGGGTTGGATTAATATATAGGCATGGCGTACGTCGTTTTCACGCGTGAGGGGCGCGTAGCCGACGCTTACCGGATATCCCATGCGGCGCAGTGTGTCGTGGAAAAGGCCCGTACCCGTATCCCCCGTGGAATACGGCGCGTAGACAGGCCCGCTGCCGCCGTCATCGTTCCAAGTAAAAACGATTGCCGCGGCGGTAAAAACCACGATTGCCAATACGATCGCCTTACCCCGCTTAACCACGCGCGGCCCCCATCAGAACGCCGCACACCGCGCGAAACGATGAAAAGTCGCCGTCGCTCACCCTTTTATTGCCGAACCACGCTAAATGGAACGTATCAGCCATATCCGCGAAGGGTTGCGCCAGTAACGGATAACCGTCCCTTAAAGCCCGCAGGATCAAAGCGTTGGTGGCGGAGGGGGTGATCCGTATGAGGCCCCCCTCGTCCATCGCCAGCAACACAGCGATGTAGCGATAACGCACGGACAGTCTGCGGTCAGCGGTTTCGGCCATACCGATCAATTCTTCCGCGGTAAGATTCTTCCCCGCCAGCTCCCCGAATATATCGGACAGCGTATGCACCTTGGGACGGCGCGCGCGTATGAACATTCGGATAAGCGCGGCCGTTCCCACCGCCAGCAATATACCGCCGACAACGGCGAATATGAACGGTATCGTGCGGGAATCCCCATCGCCTTGCGGCATGACCAGGTTTAACCGTTCAAGCAACGCCGTTATATGGCGGTCGATGAAGTCGGCGACGGTATCGCGCAGGTTGCGGCTGCGCCCCATCAGAAGGTCATAACGGCGGGTTTGCAATACCTCTTGCATCGCCTCTTCAAACGGCATCCCGTAAGCCCTCTCGCTTCATACGTTGGTTAAAATAGATCACAGCGGTTAAAATCCCATCCAACGGGCCCAAAGCAAAGGTAACCGCGACGGAAAGCAAGCCCGTAAGGAATTGGAGCATTTGCAGCAACCGCACTGAGCTGTCCCACCCCGCGGCAAACCACCCGGCTATGACGGGCAACAAAGCCAGTACCCCTTGCGCGGACGCGGCCAGCACAAGTATCATCACGAACCAAAGTACACGCAAGCCAAACAACCGCCAAAAATCGTTTTTAATTAAAACAAAGGAGCGCCGTACCGCTTCAAAGAACGATACCCGCTCATTAACCGCCGCGGCGATCGCCAGCGAAAATACGTGCATGTAAATAAAAAAGCCCGCGACGCATACGGCCAGCAAGGCGATGAACAAAACCATATAAACGCGCGAAAGCCATAAATAACCGAAAGCAGGTATGTATTGAAACAAAAAATAAACGAAACCACCCGCGATTGCAAGGTAAGGGACAGCCAAAATAAGCTGCGCGAACAACGCGCCCGCCGCTCTGCAAATGATACGGAACAAGTCTTGCGTGGGCAGCTTGATCCTTTCGCCCAAAAACGCTTGCCGCGAAAATAATATCGCCCCCGCGGAGGAAGCGGCTTGCCAAATCAAAACGAACGGGACGATTACCGATATCATCGATATGGCCGTAACCGTACCCGCCGACGAAAACCCCGCCGGCGAAACCGTCAGGGATACGATCGTTATCCCCAGCACCAACAGGCCCAGGGAAAAAACCGATGCCAACCCCACGACTGCGGCGTAACCCAATTGCTTGGCGAAGGTTTTTTTATATATATCAAAGACACGGTCGTACAGTTCCGCAGCGTTCACACGGCACCCCAACGATTTATGGCATTGTTGGAAACAATATTGTAATATTATAGCATATTTTTCACGCAAGGAGAAAATCATATGTATTCACGCTTCGCCTCGCGTCTGTACCGCATGGGGTTGGCCGAAGGGTTTCGGCTGATGGGCGCGGACGCGTCTTCGCCGTCGGAGGCTACGTACTTCCATTTACAAAAAGTGGAACGCGCGGCGACGTTTCTGCATTTAACCGTATGCGACGCGTCAAGGGCCGATTGGCAATCCCTGTTGGAAAAGGACGCCGAAAAACGCGCCCAGGCACATGCCTTGCTGGAGCGCGTGCAAAACGTGGCGTTGATATACCTGCTGGCGGAGCCGTCCGCGGCGATCGATCAAGCCGCCGTACCCGCCGCCCTGCTCGAACCCTACGAAGGGCAAAACCTGTACAGCGTGTTTTGGCGCATTAACCTGTCTAGCGGCGAAATAACCGTACCGCACGGCCAACCCGCCGAGCTTTTCGGCTTACGGGCGTTGGCGGAGAAAGCCTACACAGAAGCGAACGCGCCGTCGGAAGCCTTCGATGCCGTCAGCGCGGCGGAATCGCTGATCGGCGGCACAAAATACGCGGGGCCTTCCAACATCGTCCCGATACGGAAAACGACCCGAAAGGCTTCGTTAATGACGCGCATCCGCTACCTTAACTTCCCCATGTACCCGAAATACAACCACGCGTTGTTGGTTTACGGGATCGTCGCTATTAACGCGGTTGTGCTGGCTGCCATGTACCTCACGGGCGACCCGCTCAATACGTATACGGCGTACCGTTTCGGGGCCAACTTCTACCCCGCGGTCGTACATGAGGGGGAATGGTGGCGGTTGGTGACAGCCATGTTCGTACATTACGGATGGATGCACTTCCTCGCCAACACCATGGGCTTGATTATCATCGGCTCGCGGGTGGAGCGGTATTTCGGGCGTGTAGCGTTCCTGATGATTTATTTTTTGTCGGGGATTTTGGGTTCGCTGTTTTGCCTTATTAATGTATATTTGCGGGATTTGTCGGTCGTATCCGCGGGGGCGTCAGGCGCGGTGTACGGCTTGATGGGGTCGGTATTGGTCTTTACGCGGCTTACCCGGTTGGAAATTGAAACCCTTAATTGGCGTTTCATGTTAATTTGGCTGGCAATCGGCGTTATCATGGGCGTAACCGTACCCAACATAGGCAACGCGGCCCACTTTGGGGGGTTCGTCGGCGGGGCGGCGCTGGGGTTCGGTATGCTTGCGTTGTTGGCGCGTAAACAGTAGAATGGCTTGGCAAACATACCAATAAAAGGGAGGATTTATCATGAACGAACAACAAAAGGAAATGATGTGCAAAGTGGCGTCGGTTTTCGGCTTTACCTGCGCCAATAAAAAAAGCGTGATCGGCACGATCATCGCCAAGGCGGTTTCGCTGTTGCTTGCGATATTGTTTACGGTGCTGCGTTCGAAGGCAAAGGCGGACGGCAAGGTATGCAAGAAACGTATATATACCGTATTGGCGGTGCTTTTTTACGTAGGTGTACTCACTTCGCGTGCGGAGATTTACGATGATAATCCCTGCGAAGCGGAAGCTGATGAAGCTGATTTTGAAGAGGATTTTAAATAAGGGGCTGTCTTACTTGTTCTGATTCCGGGGGGGGGGGGCGGGCGGATGTTCCAACGCCGCGCTGAACGCAATCGGACGATGAACGGCTCCGTCCGCGAAGTGGTTGGATCGGTTGCAAGCACCCGATGCCAACCACGTAACGCGCCCGTTCGCCGTTAATCGTCCGATTGCGTAGGCGCTGCTTATGGAACATCCGCCCGCCCCCGCCCCACTGGTATCCGGTGTGTTGG
>Ga0131853_10000118_pt1 | contig 124285 bp, 102 predicted proteins | sample TergutLab28metaG_FD_92764 | JGI IMG/M metagenome (GOLD analysis project Ga0131853, IMG submission 92764) | Labiotermes labralis P1 segment gut microbial communities from Petit-Saut dam, French Guiana - Lab288 P1 (version 2) (version 2) | ecosystem: Host-associated > Arthropoda: Insects >...
CCGTGCGGGTCAAGATGATATGCTCCGTGCGCCAGTCCTCGGCCGCAAAATCCCCGTGGCTAATCAGCAGGGAGATGCGCCCGTCATCCAGCACGTTCAAACGCGATACAAAACCCGGCCGAACCCTCGTTTCCAGCCATTCAAGCAAGAGCGTCCGTTCGTCAGTTGCTATGGTGTAGCCAAAAAAGTGGGTGCCGTCATCTATGTACAGATCAAAGGCAGCCCCGTCCAAAGCGGGGTACAGACCTTGGATATTCGGCACGGAAATCGAGTGCTCTTCACCCCAAGCCCGCGCCGCAAAGTCAATCTCCCGCAAGGTCGTACCGGATGCGCCCCCGCTGTCGGCCACTACTACGCGCCCGTCCCGTGTTTGGCTGAGCACGGCAGACATATTGACATCTAGCCGCCCGCGCACGGTGAACTGCTCATCCAACAGATAGACAAACGAACTTCTATCCCCGGAGGCCAAGAGCGCAAGGTTGCCGTCCGCGACAAACACCGCCTGTCCGGCGTGGAACCAGTTGCTCCCCTGCGGGACAAGCCCCTCCAACTCCCGCCGTACAATTTGCTCGCCCGCACGGGTGTATTCCAAATACCAAACGGAAGCATCCCGCCCCCGCTCCGTCCACACGGCGTTCGTGACGATAAGTGCGAGAGTATCCACCTCCGTGATATGCAACCCCGCAATGTCCACGTAGACATACTCGCTCGGAATCTCCGTCCGCGCCACAGGCGTCCCGTCGGGCAGCATACTCGCCACGATAATCGCGGCCGAATCGGGACCGTCAGACGTCACATAGGTATAATAAATCCGCCCCTCACGCACCATTGCCGTTTGGACAAGGTCTGTCACCTGCGGCATGGGCAGGGATTCGGGGAGGTAGATGTATGTTTCGATGATTGCATCGTCTGCACCGGTTTCGTCGCGTGTATCGTTGCCGCCACAGGCGGTGAATGAAGCGATAAGTATTAGGGCGATGGCGAGTAATATGTGTTTCTTTTTCATGTCGGTTTCCTTTTCTGAGTGGAAAGTTAAAGGCAGGGGCTGTTTTTGTCATTCTGGGCATAGCAAAGAATCTTATACCGATATAGAAATTCTTCGCTGCGCTCAGAATGAACAAATCATGCCTATAAGCCGCGTAGGCTCCTTTTCCAAAGGAGCTGTCGGCGTAGCCGACTGAGGATTATTCCCCTCCCTAGAGGGGTGGCAGGCGAAGCCTGACGGGGTGGTTCTGCGGGGCGGTCAAGGGCAACCACCCCACCGCCTGCGGCGGCACCCCTCCAAGGAGGGGAATTTTAAGGTCAAGGGCGGACGGCCAATGGCCGCCCCTACAGGCCACCCCGCCCTTATCTGTACACTGTACACTGCCCTTCCCTACACACCCACCTCAAAAAAACGCTTCACCATCCTGAGCACAATCTCCCGCGACACCACAACCTCCCCCAAAGCCAAAAACGCCCCACTCACCCCATACACCCGCACCCGACCCGGATGCCCGGCGTCCAAGCGCACCGTCTGCCCGTTCCGTATCCCCCGCTCCTGTCCGACATCCACCGTCAAATCCGGATACCCCGCAAACAAAGCATCCAAAGGCCGCAAAAACGCCGCCCTGTCATCCGAAGCCTCAATCTCCGCCAAGGTACACGCATCCGCCGCGGAAAACGCACCCACCGCCGTCCGCCGAAGCGCACTCATCGTCCCGCCGCAGCCCAAAACCTCACCGATATCATGGCACAAAGTGCGGATATACGTCCCCTTGGAGCAGGTAATCTCCAACTCAAAATCACCGTCCACCCGACCCAAAACAGCCAAGCGATGAATCGTCACAGGTCTGGCCCGCCGCTCGACTTCCACGCCCTGCCGCGCCAGCTTATACAGCCGCTGACCGTCCACTTTAATCGCCGAATACATGGGCGGCACCTGCAAAATCTCCCCCAAAAAGCGAGGCAACACCGCCTCCAGCATCGCTTGCGACACCTCTGCTTCACACTCGCGCAAAACCCGCCCCGTGATATCCTGTGTATCCGTCACGACACCAAGACGCAGGCGAGCGATGTATGTCTTCTCCTCGGCCTCGGCGAACTCCGCCGCCCGCGTCGCCCGCCCCACGAATATCGTGAGCAAACCCGTAGCCATAGGGTCAAGCGTCCCCGCATGACCAATCCGCCGCTCCTTGAGTAGCCCCCGAAGCTTCGCCACCACATCATGACTGGTCCACTCCTGCGGCTTATCAATCAAAAGAATCCCATTCATACCCAAGCCCTTCATTCTACATTCTAAACTCTACACTCTACATTCCCAACGCTTCCCCCGCCGCAATTTCCAGAGCCACAGCCGCGTCTTCCGGCTCCATATCCACCACGCACCCTGCCGCCATCGGATGCCCGCCGCCACCGAATTTCCGGCAAATCGCATTGGCATCCACACCCGGTATCGTCCGCACGGATATCTTGCAACTCCCGTCAGGGAGTTCCCGCACGACAATCCCTACTTGCACGCCCTCCGCCTGATTGGGGATGTTGGCGATATCGTCCAAATCATCCTCCGTCACGCCCGTCTCGGCCATGCGTGCTTGCGTCACCAAGGCCAAGGCCACCCTGTCATCGTGACTAAACCGCAGTCCCGACAAAAGCGCACCGTCCAAGGCCATCCGCGCACGGGACTTCGTGCGGAACAGCCTCTTATTCACCCGCCAATGGTCGGCTCCCGCTCGCACCAAGCGGCTTGCAATCTCCAAGGTCTCCGCTGTCACGTTTGCATAGCAAAAGCAGCCCGTGTCCGTAGACAGAGCCACATAGAGCGGCGTCGCCGCCGCGCTTATTTCGCCCGAGAGCGCCATGAGAATCTCATACACCACTTCCCCGCAGGCCGCACAGTCTGTGTCCACGCAGGAATATGCGGCGTAGCCCGTGTTAGAGGCATGGTGGTCGATGCACAAATCCACCCGCTCCGCATACACCCAAGCGTTTTTCTGCAAAATCCCCGCATCCGCCGTATCCACAGAAATCACAACCTGCGGCACGAAATCCGGGGGCGGCAAATAATTATGAGTATACTCTAAATACCGCTCCGTCGTCTCGGGATTCTCCAAAATATAGGCCTGTTTGCCTATCGCCCGCAGTCCGGCGCAGAGTCCCGCCGCACTACCGAGCGCATCCCCGTCCGGACGGCGGTGGGTTAAGATGAGAAAGCCGTCTCGCTCTAAGAGCCAGGCGGCAACCTCTTTATTCGTCAGTCTCGTCGTCTCGTGTATCATCAGCAGTGTCCTCCAAAGATTGCAAAATCTTCGACACATGTGCGCCGTGTTCCATGGACTTGTCCAGCTTAAAAATCAGCTCCGGCGTATGCCGCAAGTCAAGTGCCTGCCCCAAAGCCCGCCGCAGATGCCCGGCGGCCGACTCCAGCCCCTTACTCATCCGCTTCTCATCTTCCAAACCCAACACACTCAAATACACCTTGCAAAACTTCAAATCCGCAGTCGTATCCACCGCCAAAACACTAACCATCCCCTGCCGCACCCGAGGGTCTTTCACCTCCCGCAAAAGTACAGAGAGTTCCCTTGCGATGTCTTCATTGATTCGCTGTAATTTGTTCGTCGCCATATTCGTTTCCTCCTATTAGGCCCCCTCGTTTTGAGGGGGCTGTCAGCGAAGCTGACTGGGGGAGTCAGCACGCATTGCAAGGTCAAGGGCTTACTCCCTCCGTCCCTTCGGGCCACCTCCCTCGCAAGCGAGGGAGGCTTCTACATTCACTAATTGACCTTAATCTGCTCCATCATAAATGCCTCAATGATATCCCCAATCTTCACATCATTGAAGTTCTCAATCGCCATACCACACTCGTAGTGCGTAGCGACTTCCTTTACATCGTCCTTAAACCGCCGCAAGGAGGCGAGGTTGCCCTCGTGGATGACAATCCCGTCCCGCACGAGCCGTACCTGACAACCACGGAGAATCTTGCCGTCTTGCACGTAACAGCCGCAAACCGTACCGATGCTCGACACCTTGTAGGTCTCCCGTACCTCGGCGTGACCCAACACCACTTCCTTGAACTTGGGCGCAAGCATCCCTTTCATAGCGGATTCGATTTCATTGATGCAGTCATAGATGACACGGTACATCCGCATATCTACGTTGCTCCGCATTGCGCTGTCTCTTGCCGCCGCATCGGGCCGCACGTTAAAGCCCACAACAATCGCCCCGGAGGTGTCGGCCAGCATGATATCGCTCTCGTTGATGGCACCGACGCCGGAGTGAATCACCCGCACCCGCACCTCTTCGTTGGCGATTTTTTCCAGCGAGGCCTTCAACGCCTCCGCAGAGCCCTGCACGTCAGCCTTGACGATGATGTTCAAATCTTTGACCTCGCCCTGTTTAATCTGGGCAAAGAGGGCATCCAAGCTCACTTTGGCCACGGGCGCGGCATTCGCCTGCTTCTGCTCGGCCTTCCGCTGGGCAACCAGCTCACGTGCCATGCGCTCGTCGGCCACGGCATTAAACGTGTCACCCGCGCTGGGGACATCGCCCATACCCATAATCTCCACAGGCACAGACGGTCCTGCGGCGAGAAGTTTTTCGCCGCGGTCAGAGGTCATAAGCCGCACACGGCCAACGGACGTCCCGGCGATGATGATATCGCCCTGCTTGAGCGTACCGTTTTGCACCAGACCCGTCATAATCGGCCCCCGACCCTTATCGAGCCGTGCTTCGATAACCGTACCTTTAGCAGGCCGTGTCGGATTGGCCTTGAGGTCTTCGACTTCGGCGGTGAGCGCAACCATCTCAAGCAGCGTATCTACGCCGTCACCCGTCTTGGCCGAGATGGGGACGATAATCGTCTCGCCGCCCCAGTCCTCACTCACGAGCTCATATTCCGTGAGCTGCTGTTTGATTTTATCCGGGTTGGCGTCCGGCTTATCCATCTTGTTGATGGCAACAATAATTGGAATCTCCGCCGCCTTGGCGTGGCTGATGGACTCCACCGTCTGCGGCATAATGCCGTCATCGGCGGCGACCACCAGAATCGCAATATCCGTGACTTTCGCGCCACGGGCACGCATGGACGTAAATGCCTCATGGCCCGGTGTATCGAGGAAAGTAATCGGCTTGCTCTTAATCTCCACCTGATAGGCACCGATGTGCTGGGTAATCCCCCCGGCCTCACCCTCCACCACCCGCTCATTGCGGATACGGTCGAGCAGGCTCGTCTTACCGTGGTCAACATGACCCATAACCACCACCACAGGCGCACGGGCAACAAGGTCTTCCGGATTATCCACAGCATCATCAATCAGCCGTTCCTCGATGGTAACGATAACCTCCCGCTCCACCTTACAACCCATCTCCATGGCGACAAGCGCGGCGGTGTCGTGGTCGATGACATCGGACAGCGAGGCCATATGCCCCAGTTTCACCAGTTGTTTCACGACCAGCGCACCCTGCTTCTTCATGCGGCTGGCCAGTTCGCCTACGGCGATTTCATCGGGAATCAGCACCCGTGTGGGTGCTTTTTTCGCCGCCTCCATCTGGAGCTTGAGCATCTTATCCCGCTCCTCCTGCCGGCGTTTGGCCGAGGGCGGCATCTTCTTCTGGTTGCGCTTGCCGAACTTTTCCTTGCCCTGCTTCATCGCACGGGCTTGATCGGGCACAAGGGCATCCAACCGCTCATCGTACTTGTCGATGTTGACGGTGACGCCAGAGGTATCCACCACCCGCTTCTCCGGCTTCTTCGTGCTGGCGGGGCCTGCGGGTTCGGACTTCTGCGGCTTCGCCGCAGGAGCCTGTGCAGGTGCAGAGACATCTGCTTTCGCCGCCGAAGTTTCGGCAGATGCCGTCGCCTTGGGTGCCTCTGCCGGGACTTCCGCCTTGGGTTGTTCCGCGGGCGGCGTGTAGGTCTCGGCATAGACCTCTTCAATGCTCTCAATCTGGTTGTGCAGGGTGAGATACTCGAAAATCAGGTCAAGCTCATTCGCCTCAAGCACCTGCATATGGTTCTTGGGCTTTGTGGCGTATTTGGTCAGAATCTCGGAGATGTCCTTAGACCCCACTCCAAAATCTTTCGCCACCTCGTGTACACGATATTTAATCAAACTAGCAGCCATCTATTTATCCTCCTCTTGCCTGATTCCGCCGAGTTGCTCCCCTGCTGTTATGCTTCTTCTTATCTTTGCGGTGCTCGGCTCGGTCTTTCCGTCCCCGCAAAGCCTCTTCCAATGCGCCGTAACGCTCTTTATCTATTTCTGCCAGCTTCTTTGAAAACGACCACGCAAAGCCCGCATCCAAAAAAGCAATGATTCCGCATTCTTGCAGTCCCAAAGCGGCCCCCAGCTCCATCCGTGTGAAAGGCGTTTCGGCATATAGTCCGTTACACCTGTCGGGCATATACCGCGCCCGCTCCAACACCCGTTCACTCGCATCCGATGCCGTGCAGATGAGCCGCACACGCTTCTCAGCCACCGCATCCGACACCGCGGCATCCCCGGCGGCGAGCTTCCCCGCTTTCCACGCGAGCCCCACAAGTCCCAATTTACTCCCCACGGTCACCCTCCATCTGCGCAATTAGCTGCGCCTCCAATTCCGCCGAAACAGGCCCTTTGAACACCCGCTCCAACGCTCTGCTCTTCCGTGACCGCTTGAGACAGTCTACGCTTCGGCAAACATACGCGCCACGCCCGGGAACCTTCCCGACCAAATCCAAAGCAACCACTCCCTCGGGCGATTTCACTACCCGAACAAGCTCCGCTTTCGGCTTCATCTCCCGACACCCCGTACACATCCGCATAGGAACCCGCTTCACCATACCAAAATTGCCCCTAAATTTCAAATCCGTCCGCCAAAAGCGGACACCACCATTGTTAATTGCTAATTGCTAATTGCCGCCCCCGGCGGCACTAACCGGCCCGATATCAATCTTATACCCCGTCAGCCGTGCCGCAAGACGTGCATTCTGCCCCTCTTTACCGATTGCAAGGCTGAGCTGGTCATCCGGCACGACTACCCGACAGACTTTCTCGTCACCCGCCGCCAGATTTACTTCCACCACCTGCGCAGGAGCCAAAGCCGCCGCGATGTACGCCGCAGGGTCTTCGCTGTAGGGGATAATATCAATCTTCTCGCCGCCGAGCTCATCGACGATAGCGGCCACTCTGCCGCCTCTCGGACCGACACAGGCACCCACGGGGTCTACATCACCCTCGTTTGACCACACCGCCATCTTCGTGCGGCTCCCCGCCTCACGAGCGATGCTCATGACTTCGACCAAGCCCTCGCCGATTTCAGGCACCTCAAGCTCAAACAGACGCCGCACAAGCCCCGGATGCGTGCGGGAAATCAGCACCTGCGGCCCGCGAGTCGAGCGGCGGACTTCCACCACATAAACCTTCACCCGCTCGCCCTCACGGAGCACTTCGCCCCGTACCTGCTCATGCGGGGAGAGCATCCCCTCCGTGTTCTCACTCCCGGAGCCGATGCGCACGGACACGCTCCCGCTCCGCGGGTCAACACGGGTCACCTGCCCCGTGAGAATCTCGTGTTCCTTGGAGGTAAACTCGTCAAAGACCATCCCCCGCTCCGCTTCACGGATACCTTGGATGATGACCTGCTTCGCCGCCTGTGCGGCAATGCGGCCGAACTTCTTCGTCTCCACGGGCACGTCGATTTCTTCCTCCAAGACAGCTTTCTTCTGAATCTTTTTCGCCTCTTCGAGTGTCATCTGTGTGTCGGGGTCTTCGACTTCTTCCACCACGGTCTTGCGGACGTAGAGGTCGATTTTCTTCGCATTCTCGTCCACACGGACAAATATATTCTCCGCCGCCGTGGGGTGGTCTTTCTTCAGGGCCGCCGTGAGCGCAAGCGTGATTTTCTCCAGCATATACGCTTTAGAAATCCCCTTGTCCCGCTCAATGTCATCCAACGCGGCAAAAAATTCTGCATTCATTGTTTCGTTCTCCTCCTGCCCTTTGTAGGGGCGGCCCCATGTGGCCGCCCTGTATGTGCTATATGCCGTATATTGCGGACGGCCAATGGCCGCCCCTACAGATAAAATTACGCGATGCGCAAACGAACCATCGCAATATCATTCTTCACAAACTGCCGCGCTTCCCCGGCTGCATCTATGGTCACGTCCCCGTCCGCATAGGCGGTGAGCGTACCCACGTACTCCTTCGCACCGTCCACGGCGCGGTAGAGCTTGACCTCCACCAGATGTCCGATAAACTGCGCAAAATCCCGCGCCCGCTTGAGTTGTCGCTCCGCACCTGCGGAGGACACCTCAAAGGTATAGCTGCCGGGAATCGCGTCCAGTTCATCCAGCGGCGCATCCAAGGCACGGCTCACACGCTCGCAGTCTTCAATGCCGATGCCGCCCTCTTTGTCGATATACACCCGCAAAAACCACTGCCCCGCCTCTTTGATGTACTCGACATCCCAGAGACTGCAACCCGCTTCGTTGACGATGGGTTCGGCCAGTTTTGTAACGGCTTCGGTGACTTTGTTCATGCGCACTCCTCCGAAATTTCAACATCCTGCACCCTTGTAGGGGGCGGCGTCCTCGACGCCCCGTGGCATTGCGTGTTCGGCGTGCAGGGTGTCGGGGACGCCGCCCCCTACAATACAATAGCCCCATGCCCCCGAAATTTTAACAATTCCAAAATAGGCTGAAGAAAGGAGTGGGAAGCCCCCACTCCGTCAATCCTACATCCTACGCCGTACATTCTACCACGCCCCGCTTGGAATTGCAAGCATTTTCCCGCCAAAGCTTGACAGAAGACACAAAACTTAGTAAACTGTATCACATGAGACACTTTGCGCCGACAACCGAAGACCAAGCAGTCCTGAACGGCTTCTTCCTCCTCCAAGGCCTCCCGCCCGATCTGACGGCGTGGATCTTGGCGGATTCCCGCTGTCATATAGACGTCTACACCCGAGGCGAGGCCATCTACGACCCCACGCACTTCGACCGCGCGCTGGGGCTCGTACTCTCCGGCAAAATCGAGGCCGCCCAACACGCGGACGGCCGCCCGCTCACCCTGCGCCTCCATAAAACCGGGGACGTATTCGGCGCGGCGGCCCTCTTCGCCGAAACGTCCGACTACCCCGCTCGGCTCACGGCACTAACACAAACCCGCGTCCTCTTCTTCGAGGAATCGCTCCTGCGGGACCTCATGGCAAAAGATGCCAAGGCGGCAGAGAACTACATCGCTTTTCTCGCAGGACGCATTCAGTTCCTTAATCACCGCATCCAATCCCTCACCGCCGGTAATGCCGAAGCTCTGTTGGGCAACTTTCTGTTAAATCAAGCCCCGACTGACAACACCATCACGCCGGACATCGGCATGGCCCCGCTTGCCCGACGGTTGGGTATCTCCCGCGCGTCCCTCTATCGCGCCTTCGACGCGTTGGAACAACGGGGATATATTCAAAAGACAGGCAAAACCATCACCATCCTAAATCGGGACGGACTGCAAAATCTGTAAGGCCGCGATACATCGTCCGCCCCCGCCACCATACCCACCCAAAAGTCCACACGGTCGCCATATATGGCAACCCTACAAATTACCGAGGTAACCTATCATGAAAAAAACACTCGCCCTGCTACTCATCATCGCCCTCTTGCTCCTCCCCCTCGCCGCCTGCAACGATTCCGGCATGCCCGGCACCGAAACCTTAGACATCGCCGTCGGCACGCTCAACGGCAACACGGGCGTCGCCGCCGCCTGGCTTATGGAACAGGCGGCACAAGGTCTGACCGAGGACCGCTACACCTTCGAAGTCTTCACCGCCCCAGACCAAGTCACCGCCGCCCTGCTCTCGGGCGAGGTACAAATCGCCGCCCTGCCCACCAACGTGGCGGCCGCACTCTACAACCGCAGCGAAGGCATGATTCAACTCGCCGCCATCTCGGCCTACGGTGTACTGCACCTGCTCGAAAACGGGGATGAGATTCACAGCATCGCCGACCTCGCAGACCGCACCATCCACACCACAGGCCAAGGCGCGGGGCCGGAGTTCATCCTCAATCACGTCCTCACCCAAAACGGTCTCACTCCCGGCGTGGACGTAATCATCGAGTTCCACCCCAACGAGGCTCTCGCCTCCCTCATGGCCGCAGGACAGATTGAAGTCGCCATGATGCCCGAACCCATGGTCACAAGCGTCCTCGCCCAAAACGAGGATGTCCGTCGTGCATTGGACATGACCACCGAGTGGGACGCCGTGAGTGACAGCCCGCTGGTCATGAGCGTCCTCGTCGTCCGCACCGACTTCGCAGAGGCAAACCCCGAGGCCGTGCTGCGCTTCCTCGACCTCTACCGCCAATCCATCGAAGAGACCGTCACGAACCCCGCCGAGGTGGCTGCGCTCATTGCGCAGTTTGAAATCATCCCGAGCGTCCCCATCGCCGAGCGGGCCATCCCGGGCTGTAACCTGACCTTCATCGCAGGCCTTGACATGGAACCCGCACTCAGAGGCTTCCTCGAAGTCCTCTACGCCGCAGACCCCGCATCCGTCGGAGGTGCTATCCCGAATGAAAACTTCTACTTTGTTGGACAATAAATGGATACGCGCCGCACTCGCTCTGGCGGTGTGGCTCTTGGTCTGGGAGGGACTGGCTCGGTGGGTGAACATCACCCTCCTCCTCCCCGGTCCCGTTATCGTCGTGCAAACATTGGCGGAGCTGCTGGGCTCCGCCGATTTCCGCACAGCCACGGGCTTTAGTCTGCTGGGGGTGCTGACGGGCTTTCTCATCGGCGTTGCGGCGGGTTCATTATTGGCATGGCTCACTTGGGCATCCCGATTGGCAGATGCCCTTTTCTCCCCCCTCCTGCGTCTGGTGCGGACGGCACCTGTGGCCTCGTTCATCATTCTCGCCCTCATCTGGCTCACGAGCCGCACGGTACCCATGGTCATCGCCGCCCTCATGGTGGCCCCCATCCTCTGGTCGAGTACAAAAACCGCCATCGAAGAGACCGACCCTGCCCTCTTGGAGATGGCCAAAGCTTACCGTTTTCCGGCATGGCAGAGATTCCGTCTTGTCTACCTGCCGCAAATCCTCCCTCAATGGACAGCCGCCTGTGCTACGGCAATGGGACTGGCGTGGAAGTCCGGCATCGCCGCCGAGGTCATCGCCCAGCCCCGCCCAGCCATCGGCACGAATCTGTATCGGGCGAGGCTTTTCCTCAACACGGAAGAACTCTTCGCCTGGACGGTGCTGATTATCCTGCTCAGTTTCCTCTTAGAACGCCTCTTTATCCGAAGCATGGCCGGACTGGGAAGGAGGTATGCCGCATGATACGTCTCCAAAATATACGCCTCAATTACGCCGACAAGCGTGTGTTGGACGGCCTCACCCTAGACCTTTCCGCGAACGGCATCACCTGCCTCCACGGCCCCTCCGGCTGCGGCAAGACAACACTCTTGCGTCTCATAGCGGGCCTGGCGGTTCCCGATTCCGGCACGGTGACGGGACTACCGAAAAAACCGGCCCTCCTCTTCCAAGAAGATCGGCTTTTGCCCCATCTGGCCGCCGAAGAAAACATCGCCGCCGTCCTGCCCAAACACCGAATCGGAGAAGCAAGGAATTGGCTCGCCAAAGTAGACCTTGCGGCAGATGCAAACCTGCGCCCCCGAGAACTCTCCGGCGGAATGCGCCGCCGCATCGCCCTGGCCCGCGCGTTGGCCTATGGCGGGGATTTCCTGCTGCTGGACGAGCCGTTTACGGGCTTGGACACAGCGTTGACGAAACGGATGGCGTGGCTGATTCGGGAGACAGGCGTGCCTGCGTTGGTAGTGACGCACGCTCGGGACGAGATTGCGTTGTTGGGCGGGCGGGTACTGGAGGTTAGTGGGTTGCCGTTGCGGATTCTGTAGAGACAGCACTATTCCTGCTCGAATTCCCCTCTTGCAAAAGAATGGCACGGGGTGGTCTCACGTTCGTGCATGACACCACCACCTACGGCGGCACCCCTCCAAAGGAGGAGCATTTGCGTCCCCTTACGTAGATGCTCGCTTGGCGCGCTCTTCATCCAGCAATTCACGTTTGATAGATTTTAAGGAACGTTTGAGTCCAATGATGCGAGAAAAAAATAGGTGATTGGTTTCTTGCGCTTCGTCCATTATGTCTTCGATTTCCTGTAGTGCAAAGTCAATATTTACCGTTACACCGGTCATAACCTGTTTCTGCATGACAAATCCTCCTTCTTAAGAAATTTCAGACCCCATCACCGAAATAATTATATCCCAGACTTCCTGCCCTATTGACAAATTGGACTATTTGTCCTGAAATATATTTAGACAAAAAATAAAGGCCATCATCGAAGATGATAGCCTTTCAGACTTTGCGTGCATATAAGAAATCGTATATGTATTAGAAAGCATCGGCAGCGACGGCGACACTCGGCACGACTTCTGATAACGAACAAAACCTAACTTCCCTGCTCTCCCACATAAATAGAAAAAGTGCCGCTACCTCGGCACTTTTTTGTCTTTGACCTTTGCCCGAAACGGGTGGGTCTTCGCCCGTTTCGGAAGCGAACGACGGGATAGAGAAGCGCAATTTTCGCCAGAGGGCGCAGCCCGCCGGCGGAAATGGAGCGCAACTATCCCGGTAGTGAGCTGGAGCGGGAGACGAGATTCGAACTCGCGACTTTCACCTTGGCAAGGTGACACTCTACCACTGAGTCACTCCCGCATGGATATCTTGGACTATTATAGCAAAAATTCTGCATCTGTCAAGTAGGGAGTGCAAATCCATCCAAAACATAAAAAATCCACCCAAAAACACACGGGACAAATCCCCGCAACATACAGTAATAAAAGCCCCGCCTCACGCCGGGGGACAAACGATTGAGGTGGTGGCATCATGATTCTCTCCGCATTGCTCCTCCTGCTGACGGGCAGCGCAGTCTTGACCCTGCGGCTCGGCGGCGATTTGGGCTCCTTTCCCCGCACTCTGCGGGCCGAGGAGGAAAAGCATTACATCGACCTCTGGCAGACGGGCGACCTCGAAGCCCGCAACAAGCTCATTGAACACAATCTCAGACTTGTAGCGCACATTATCAAGAAATACTACACCCAATCCGCCGACCAGTCCGACCTCATCTCTATCGGCACCATCGGGCTGATTAAAGGCATCAGCACATATAAGCCCGAGCGCGGCGTGCGGCTGGCGACCTATGCGTCGCGCTGTGTCGAAAACGAAATTCTCATGCACTTCCGCAGCCAAAAGAAGACCCAGGGCGACCTCAGCCTCTCCGATGCCATCGACGGCGGGGATGCGGGCAGCCTCGCCCTCATCGACGTCATCAGCGTCCCCGACGACATGTGGGAGAATCTCAGCGCACACGAGACCTACGCCCGTCTGCGCGAATTGGTCGGCGAGCGTCTGACCGAGCGGGAAGCCGAGATCATCACCATGCGCTACGGCCTCGGCGGCAAAGTCCCCAAGACCCAACGAGAAGTCGCCGCCGTCTGCGGTATCAGCCGCTCCTATGTGAGCCGTATCGAGAAACGCGCGCTGAAAAAATTGGAGGATGCGCTGTCGGCGGAGTTGTTTTGTTGAAAGAGGAAGCCACCCGTGCGGGTGGCTTCTTTGTTCTTAACTTTTCCGCTATGTCAAATACATAAAAGGAAACGCCTGTTGGTGACGGTAGTGAATATTCCTAACATCCCCCGCCCTTATCAGGCCCTGCTCAAGTGCCTGCGGTAAGGAAAAGAAATCTCCGTCATACCAAACGTATATTTGCCGTCCACAATTGTAGTGAAACACAAATCCCACAACTTCTTGTTCCCATACTACGGCGGAAATCCCATTCTCGTCATCTCTTATCATCAGTACAACTTTACCGTTGTACGTCCCGAAATAATGGTCAATAATAACGTTTTCAGATACGAGCGTAGGATACCGCAACGCCCAATCTTCTCGAATCCTCATCTCCAACGCAAAACACAAGGACACACTCGGAGCTTGCACCCGTTCCGCAAACCGCACCACAAGCGCGGCGGCCTCCGCACGAATCGTCGTCCCGTGCGGATTGATACGCCCGTCGGGGTTGCCGTGGACTATCCCGGCGGCGACGACCCACAAGGCCGCGTCCCGCGCCCAAGGGCTGATTAAATCGTGGTCGGCAAACGTCCGCGGTTCGCCTTGCATGGCTGCGGTGTCAACACCCTTCCATCTCGCAAGCCGCTCCAACAGCACGAAAAACTCTTGACGGGTAATAAACTCACCCGGCGCGAACAGACCATTGCCACGACCCAAGATGACACCCTGCTCCGCCGCCCAAGCGACAGGGTTCGCATACCATGTACCGGGCGCGACGTCGAAAAACTGCACCGCCCCCTCCGGCATCGGCGAACCGACCACACGCCACAAAACAGTCGCCGCCTCGGCACGGGTGAAACGACCGTAGGGATTGAAGGTGCCATCCGGGTTACCCCGCACGAAGCCACCGGCGTGGGCTTGTTGGATGTAGCCGTACGCCCAGTAAGATGCGGGGACGTCGGTGAAGGGGTGTGTGCCGCTTGCGATCGGCTCCCATTGGGCAATAAAGATAGGCGGAAAGACGTCGGCGGGCGATATCGTCCAACTAACAAATTTATACCCATCCCGTATCGGCTCCTGGGCCAGAGCGACAGCATTCTCTTTAAACTCTGTAATATCTGCGTTGACAGGAACCTCTATCAACCGCAGCGTCGGATATCCACCGCCACCGTGGAAGCTCACCGTTACCGTCTGCACCGCAAGCGGCTCCCAACGAGCGATAAAAGTGTGCGGGATAATAGGCGCAATCGTCGGAACCCATTCAACAAACTCATAGCCATCCTTCACAGGCTCTTCAGCCAAGGCAATCCATTCATCGGGGCTTGTGCCGACGGAAACCTGTATCGTCTGCACCGCCGGATAGCCGCCGTTGCCGTTGAATACCACGGGGAATGTCTGCATCGCCACCGTCTGCCACACCCACGTACCCGCACCGCCTTGGTTCGCCATGAGTTCCGCAGAAGTCAGCGCAACATTGCCGCCGACCAGTTGCCATCTGCCTGTGTAGGTAGCGTTTTGGGGAACGGGTGGCAAATTGGCATCTACCATAAATCTAAATCTTTCACCCAACGTGAGTTGGCACAAACTGTTTGCATCCAAAAACATATTCGTCATATCTGCCACCCTATCGGTATCCCAACCGGATAGGTCTAGGCTCATTAGGCTGCTTGTACCTGAAAACATCTCTCCCATCCACCCTACATTGCTGATATTCCAGCCAGACAGGTCTAGGCTCGTTAAGCCGCTTGCATTAAAAAACATACCGGCCATATCCCCTACACTACTGGTATCCCAATCAGACAAGTCTAAGCTCGTTAAGCCGCTTGCGCCAAAAAACATAGCGTTCATCCATATCACATCGCCAGTATCGAAATAATCCAACCCCTCTATGATACTTACATTTGACAAACTGTTAAATAAATTCGCCAAGGCTCGTCCACCGACAATCGGTCCAGTAAAAATGATCTTTTGAATTTGATTGCGATAATAATTCCACGGACTTTCCGTTGCGTACCAATTCATACTCCCCGGCTCAACCACCACCGTCCCGCACTCATACAGCCGCCACGGCGCACCGCCCTCACCGACTGTACCTGCGGCGATGGGAAGATGCTCCGGCGGCTCCCATTGGGCATACAGCGCAGTATCTGTCCGCAAGATGTCCCATCGGCAAAGCGGTCTGCCGTCCACGTGGACCCAGCCTGCAAATTCATAACCGTCCCGCTCCACCGATGCCGGCAGCGGATAAAGCATCCAACCGAAAGCGAGTTCCCACGTCTGTATTTCCGGTGTACCGCCATTGCCGTGGAGGGTCAGCGTAAAGCGCGGACGCGGTTGCAGCTCGGAAAAGATTGCATGAAACGCTTCCGGCTGAAATCCTCTGCACAATTCGACAACGATGCTCCAAGCAGTCATCATTTGGCCTCCGATCGAAGCGAAAACGCTGATGAAAATATCCCCGTTTTCCGCAACGGAATCGACGCGATGCCTCCTCCCCGTGTTCGGCGCGACCGCCGTAACAAGAGCAAGGTAATGCGTATCAAAGAAGACCTCGCAATAAAGCTCTTCCGCCTCAGGCGGAAGAGCGGTTTCCCGCAGCTCCGCCGGCGAGTTCACAATAGCAATCGCACCATGAACAAGTCCGGAATCGTAGCCTCTCGGAAAATACCGCGAATAAAATGTCTCCGCACAGTTCGGGCTACAACAAGGCGCACCGCCCTCATCCACCGTGCCCGCGGCAACGGGGGCGGCAACCTCCGGCGCAGAGTACGCATACAGAACCGCAAAAGGTTCTTCCGCATCCCCCACAGCCACCGCCCCGATCGGCACCAACCCCAGCACCATACAACACACCAAAAGCAAACAAACAATGCGTCTCGTTTTCATGGTAATTCTCCTCCCAAATTCCAACCGACGGTTTGCATAGGTACACTATTTAAAAATATATCACGTTCTTATCGCAATTGCCAGTATTTCCCCGCAAAATTAACAACTTTTTCTGCGTCCCCTCTTCCCTTTCGGGCGGCTTTCCGTTAGAATAGCTTCATACAACTCAAAAGGAGAACCACCATGTCCAACATCCGCTATCCCGACCTCGCTCCGGCGGGTCTCAAAAAAATCGAATGGGTACGAGAGTTCATGCCCGTATTAAACTTCATTGAACAGCGTTTCCTCGCCGAAAAACCGTTTGACGGCCTGCGCATCGCCGTCTCCGTCCACGCCGAGGCAAAGACAGCTTACCTCGCCGCAGTCCTCCGCTCCGGCGGAGCCGAAGTCTACGTAACGGGATGCAATCCTCTATCCACGAAAGACGACATCTGTGCCGCCCTCGATGCCCTCGGTTTTGAGGTCTTCGGCCGCCACGGCTGTACGCCGGAAGAGTACGAGGAAGACCTCGTCAGTGTCCTCTCCTGCAAGCCCCACGTCATGCTCGACGACGGCGGCGACCTCACACAGCTCCTGCACGGCAATTACCCGCACCTCGCCGAGAATCTCATCGCAGGCTGCGAGGAGACCACCACAGGCATCCACCGCCTGCGTTCGCGAGCACGGGAAGGTGCGCTCAACTTCCCCATGTTCCTCGTCAACGATGCCAAGTGCAAAACCCTTTTCGATAACATCCACGGCACAGGTCAGTCCACTTGGGACGGCATCATGTACGCGACCAACAACATGGTCACGGCGAAGACTGTCGTCGTAGCAGGCTACGGCCATTGCGGACGCGGCATCGCCGCCCGCGCCAAAGGCCTCGGCGCAAACGTCATCGTCACGGAAATTGACCCCCATTGCTGTCTCTCCGCCGCAATGGACGGCCACCGCGTTATGGCCATGGAAGACGCCGCTCCCCTCGGCGATATCTTCATCACCGCCACGGGCTGCAAGGGCGTCATCACCCGCAAGCACATGGAGCGCATGAAAAACAACGTCATCCTGGCCAACGCGGGCCACTTCGACGTAGAAATCAGCAAACCCGACCTCGAAGCCCTCTCCGCGCACGTCGAGGAGCGTAAACCCTTCATCCGCGGCTATTACACACGAGACGGCCGCGTCCTCAATCTCATGGCAGACGGCCGCCTGGTCAACATCGTAGCAGGCAACGGCCACCCGGCAGAGATTATGGATTTAAGCTTCAGCATCCAAGCCCTCACGATGGAATATGTTGTGAAGAATCGGAACAACCTGAAAGAGCCAAGGCTCCACAACGTCCCCGCCGAAATCGACAACGAAGTCGCCCGCCTCAAACTGGAGGCAATGGGACTGGGGATTGATACGCTGACGGAGGAACAGGCGAAGTATTTGGATTTGTATTAAGCAAGATATGAAACCCGGGCTGACACGTAATGTGTCAGCCCGGGTTTTTGTTGTGTTGTAGGCCAACAGACGCACGAAGTGCGCATCCGAGGAGTCTCAGGGGAAACCCCTGACAAGCAGGCGGACATCATGTCCGTTTGATTTGACCCCAAGCAGTTTTGTTCTTTCCATATCGGAGGAAAGCCGCAAAACGCACGATAACAAGAACATAACGGAAAATCCCAAACTCCAGTACGCACAAAAACAAAGTTTTTAGCATATCCCAAAGCGATATCCGAAATTTTTGAATATACATTTGCTGAGAAAAAGCACTCAGACTTATGATAGCACCATAAACCGCATATATGGTCAAAAACAAAGCCATATACCCTATATTCAGCACATCCATATAAAATGCCAGTACAATGGTCAAAATTCCCAGCAGCTCAATGATTGGTGCCAGCAATTCGTACATCAAATAGTACAAGTAAGAGAAAAAACTTACCAAACCAAATTTTGCATTCAGCATAATTCGCCGGTGTACAAGCATACTTTGAAACAAACCTATATGCCATCTGCGGCGCTGGCCTGCTAAGTCTCGCAAGCTTGTCGGGGCTTGTGTCATACACAGAGCACTCGGTTGATAACGCATCTGATAGTTTAAATTATTGTTACGGCAATATCCGTGCAGCTTTAGAACCAGCTCCATATCCTCGCCCAGATTATCAGCACTATAGCCCCCGGCGGCAATCACTGTCGCTTTCTTAAACAAGCCAAAAGCCCCGGATATAATCAAGTTCCCATTAAATGTATCCATCAGCATGCGGCTCGCTAAGAACGAGCGGTTATACTCCACCGCCTGCAAAGATACCAGCAAGTTAGATGGCAGTCGATAATTGACCGCTTTCCCGTCTTCCATCTGCACACATTGAGAGAGTAAAATCATTCCCCCAACAGCGATGACTGCGTCGTCCTCAAATACCGGTTCTACAATTTCTTTTAGTGAATCCCGTTGTAATTTGGAATCCGCATCCATGCAGACAAAATAAGGGTAACGGCTGGCATTGATGCCCATGTTAAGTGCATCACCCTTGCCGCCGTTTTTCTTGCGGATCAAGGTAATCGGAACACCATTTACTGTAGATTCGTAGATGGCCTCCTCAGGCTGACACGCCAGTTCATAGCTGATCAGACGGTTGACCGGCTTCATGTCAAATGAATCAATCAGTTTTTGAGCCATGCCGTCTTCAGAGCCATCGTCCACAACAATGATTTCATATAGCTGATAGTCCTGATTTAAAAGAGAGCTTACACTACTCACAATGGTAACAGCCTCATTATAGGCCGGGAGCAGAATTGAAACGGGCAAATCGTCATGGTCAAGCTTATTTCTAAATTTTAGCATACGATTATTTATATACAACCTGTAGGCCCCTATTAAAACAGCAAAAAACGAAAAGGTTGCAAATACAATGAGATATATGATAAAAAATATGCTGACATAGTAGAGGATCTCTCGTAAAAAATCCATCATGTGCCTCCTTTCTGCTGCTCAATTCTTTTTGTTAGCCGGCGTTTTCTCATAAGCTGCAAATTTTCTTGCTATAATCGCTCTTACGCTGTAGATTTTTTGGCAATTCTGTCGCTCATCCAGTTTAATAAGGGTACGCGTATATTATGCTGTACACGCCAATTAGATTTAGACGAATCACTCTCTCGGGCCGCAGTTGCATCCGGTGTCGAATGCAGAGTCAATACAGATTCCGCTGCAGCGGCTAAGTTGCTGTCAATGGGATCGGTGGCAAGCTCCGTCAAAATCGGGCACACCGGATCATATCTATGTTCCCCATAATAACGGATAATAGCGGCACGCACCTCCGGTGCGACAGAAGTGTCCTGCAAGAACGGCAAGAAGACATCGCTGTAGCGAGGGGAAAACCTTGTGATAAACTGTATCACCGAAACAGTAATATTGTCATTCCACTGCCGGCTTTCACTCCACAAAGAATCCCCCAACACTTCCTTATCCCCGCTAAAATTTGATAGCTCGTTTGTCAGAAGTTGGTTGTGCATGAACAGGCCCCTGTCGTGAATGAGCTGCAATACATTCGCCACACCCGGAATACTGCCAATGCTGCAAAGTGCACCCAAGACTTTTGTGCGGCAATGGATATTAGAATCATCTATGTAGGAAATAAGCGTATCTACCAGTTGTCCATGCGAATCACCTGCCGCTTGGGGGAAGGTGCAAATGAAATCGGCATAGCATGTCCGTTCAATGCGGGACTTCCGACTATATATGTAGGCAAGCCTCTGAAAAGCGGTATGTCTTTTTTGTATGTAGCTACTATACGCCTCCGGAAACTCGCTCTTCAGATATTGCAGCGCATGTGCATATGCGATGAGACTTTCCGGCTTTGACAACTTTCTCAATAAAAATTTCTCATGTTTCAATTCATTGGGTTGCACATCGGAAGCGGCATTGGTTTGCTTATAAAGTATCGCTTTCCATTTTTCAATTTTATCTGCCGAAGGTGTATTTTCACGCCTGCTGTAGTGAATCATTGCAAAGTTAAACACCATCAATGCAATGCAGGCAATCATAAATATTCCAATAATAATGTATATTCTCAAGTCGGAAAACATGTTAATCACTCCAAATCTCTTGTATAATAAAGTAAGACTGTTTTAAGCGTTCGTGGACTTGCACATTGTTTCCCCATCCACGCAGCGGTATCGGTGACATCGGAACCCCGCCATCTTCGATTGCGATCCCGATGTATATTTCTTGGACACGAATGCCTTCTACCCCAAACCGTTCATAATAATCGTCATGCACCTGCATGATTGACGGATCAAAAAAGTTTAACAGCATCCACGGCAAACGTATTTCAACTAGGTTTTCGCCGAAATAGAAATCGGCCAAGGAGTTGAAATAGGGGGAAGCGGGATTTCCTATGCCGTGCGTCAGCATTCCCGTATCCCAAGAGCGCAAGCGCCGCATTTCCCGCACTTCCTCTGCAAAAGCGGGCCCTAAATACTCAAATATGTCTGCATCAACAATTAGGGTGCTTTGCAAAGCAAGGGTAATCGGCACAAATTCCGACTCCCACTTGGGCGGAATCCGGGTAAAGGGGTTTATCCCCGTCATTTCCTCATAGAATCGCTGATAGGTTGCATGATAGCGGCGATTGACCAACAGGCGGCTTTCATCCTCTCCCGATAGGATCAGCAAAAAGTCTGAATGTCGTTCGAATGCCAGGTTTTCAAACACAGATGTTCCGGAGCGCGGTGTCACATCAATCGGCAGGTAGAGGGTATTTTCCGGGTTCACCCCTTCACCGCGTATCATCAAATATAAGCCCTGTAGACTGTACTGTGCATAGATGCGGATGCCGTCATATTCATGAACCAAGTGATAGTCATTCCATTCGTCGGCATTTCCGTCTATCAAGACGGGGCGCACGTCCGCCCCCGGCTCAAAGGCCATCAGCCCGTATCCTTGATCAGCTGATTGCAAATTGTGCCAGTACTGGTAACGCCACGGATCGGAAGAAAAAGCTGTATTCCAAGTACGCCGCTCCCATGTATCTTGCCAAGTGGAGATAAATGCTCCGGCCCAGCCCCGCTCCTCAATCTGCGTCGCCGTCCCGGCAAGTGCTTCCCCTTGCTCCCGCTCTGTCAGAGGCGGCTCGTCCATTCTTTGCGGCGCGCGACCGGACGAAAATCCAAAGCCCGTTGCAATCACCGGCATACTGTGATATCGTGCAAGCAAGTCCAGGTATCCGTTATACATACAACTGCGGTCTAAATCTTCCAAGATTGGTGCAAGAGCTTCCTGTTGGCCGGGGGTTAGGTAGTTTGTAAAATCATCGGTAAAATAGAACAGTCGGTACGCTGCAAATGTTCCTGCATCCATAGATTCCGATGGGATAATGTTTTCAGGGTTTAACTGCACATATTTCCGCAGTTGCGTTGCATAAGCAGGCGCATATTCCAAGAAATCTATGGTGGGGTTTGAGAGAAACCCAATGGGCCGCTGCACCTTATACCGCCTTGATTCATAGGCCGTCGCGCCGTCCATCACCCGGGCAAGCATCACTTCAAAACGTGAAGCACCCTCAGCCGAACTGAAAAACTCGCCCTGAAAACTGTCAGGCATAGCGGGATCGAAATGGTTCATAAATGTGATCGTATCCGGGTCCCAGTCTGCGCCCACCACAAAGCCGACAACCCAAGGTGATATATCTGACAGGAAAAACTCCATACCGGTGCGGCTGAAAAAATTGATCCTGCGACCATGTATAATATCTATCATTTCTCTCAGTACGGATGTTAGGCTGTCATAATCATGCCCGTCTACACCCTGCAACAGAAACAGCGGGTTTTCATTTGTTGTATTAAATTGATAAAAGGCATTATAAAAATCAGGGTCCATAATGTTAGGGACATAGATCGCATTGGCACCCATTGCGTCAATGTATCCCAACCACCGCAAATAATCGTCCAAATCGGCACCAAAGTCCCAAGCCATGTTCCCCGGGACGGATGGGATCATCTCCACACCGCGTAAAACCAAGGGAACATCAATCCCGTCCGAATTTTGATGCGTAATGGCATCCCCCTCCGCACGAAATACAGCCGTCACAGGCGCATTCGGCCTGAAGTCAATAAATACGCTTCTGGAAAAATGCGCATAAAATGCCCCAAGCATGAGAGCGACCACCAATAATACTGCAATGAGATATTTTAACATAGTCGATATACCTTTCGCTTATGGCACAAGCCACAGTGCGTGCCGAGAAGGATGGCTAAATTGCCGCAAGGTTTCTATATAGCGGTCCAGCCATTGCCCGCGTTCTATCATGTAATCACGCGCCCATTCTTGGGCTTCTTCAAAGCTTGACGGGTTCACGTCATAGATGGTCAGTCCCTCTGCCGCCTGCGCATACGTTGGGCGGCGGCGAGACATAGCGTTTACTTGAGAGGGGTCAAAGCTGTAGCCCCACACTTCAAAGTTGCGGTCAATCGCGCTGCCTAGCCAATCTTCCACTTCCTGCATATAGCGAACCAGCCGCTCCTCGGCCAATATCCCGCCACGCAACTCATGCCAGCGGCGTATGACCCGCTCGGTGAAGTCTGGGCACATCATTAATCGGTCAAACCAGCCGCGGTCAGCAAGAAGAAATTGATCAACAGGCATAGGTAGGAAGAAATTGTCCATTACATTATTAAAGTCCCAAACAGGCCCCGCTACGATCCGCCCTCGTACATCCTTGTGGAGATAGGTTGAACCGGTCCACAAGTCATTGTTGGCGATGAACTCATTGATGATGTAGAAATTAACAAAAGAATTCACATCAATATACTGTTCATAACTGCGGGAATCCCAGATGATTTCCGGCGAATACATAAAGTGCTCTACAGTGCTTATATTTCTAGTCACATAATCGCGTACACGATCACTTTGCTGGGAAAGTCTGGGGTACATAATCTCTACGGAGTTCAGCCCTTCCAGGCGATAGGTATACGTAACAAAAGTGTCCACGACCCGCTCGGGAGTCTGGGTGCGCGAGTCCAAGCGCACAAGATAGCTGGTAGCAGGCATCCCTTCCCGGTAGCGGTTCATATCAAGCCTGTGCGGGCTTACTCTGACGGTTTCCATAAGAACATAAAGACCTTGATACTCCCCGTTCAAGATGAGTTCAAAGAAGCGTACTTCCGGGACAAAATGTCCCGGACCCATGACCTCGGCGGCGATATTCATCCAGATATAATTACGCATGAGGGTTTTGTCTAAAAACGGGCCGTGCAATGCCCATTCGGTGTGAGGATCCATGCCGAGCAAGGGCAAGGGGTTGTCTGTAGCGTCTGGGTGGATGAGACTGATGCGGTAATTCGGCTTATCAAAAAAGCGTGATGAGTTGCCGCGTATGCGCATCATTGCCAAGGACTCGTGCATAGGTGGGTCATCCTCATGATTCCAATGATTCGGGTTATCTATTACTGACACAGAAACCTCTATTTCGGTCTCACCTTCAGGTGTTGTAACAAGGTGTTCGCCAAAACTCCCAAATCTGCCCAATACATAATTGAGCGGTCTACCCGGTATTTCGGCACCAAAGGTATCGATTATAATGAGAGGCAAATGCGTGCAAAGCATATGGTCATCGCAATCCCAACAATACCCTAAGTCTGCTTCGCTCGGGCGTTCAAGGTGCTGATGATAACGACCGACGTCATCATTTGCACCTGCAAACACCAAGCCCGCTATAAGCGTTATAACGGCCAGAAAGCCGACTATATAATAAATAATACTACGTCTCATCGCATTACGCCTCGTCTCGTCTTTTAACCGCTGATTTCGTCGTTTTGGGTGACGATATTTACATACTCCATACCGTCTTTTTCATATAACAGCTGCGTGATGTTTTTTTCGCCCTTATAGGTGCGGTTGTACGTACTCCGACCCATTTCGAAAATAAACTCTACGCTGTCCGGGGTTGTATTTTTCACACGGAGCAGGGGTTTCATATTGAAATGCTGGAATACGATCCCCTCGATTTCGCTTTCCAAGCTCTTTTTGGCTTTAATGATAAGCAGAATTCGATTTTCGTTCCGCACTCTCCCCATGAGCAGCAATACTACCGTCACAACCCCGCTGCCGATAATCGCTATCCAAAATTCCCCTACGCCGCTGCATAAACCCACAATAACTGCCCAGAAAATATACGTTGTATCTCTCGAGTCTTTTACGGCTGTACGGAATCGCACGATAGAAAGTGCGCCGGCCATCCCTAACGACAGGGCAATATTATTCCCGATAACTGTCATAACAGTACTGGTTAGAATGGTAAGCGTAACAAGGGAAACATTAAATTTCTTGCTGTAAGAAGTACCTGCGTGGGTATACCAATATGAAAGGTAGATAATCCCGCTTAACAACGTAGCTGCCGCAATACGGATAACAATCTCTCGAATTGTTAATGTACCGCTTTGTGCGACCATGTCCATTAGTAAGTTTCTCATTTGTGCACCTCATTTTATAAATATATAAATTCTTTTCCTATTGTCCTGCCGAGACAATATTTGCTGACTGCCAGTTCACTTGCATTGACCTCATTGATAATATCCTTGATGTAGCTGAGCAAAAAACCATTAAACTTCACTTCCATAACAACCAAAAACGGGTCAAATATTGTATTCCCAACAAAGTCACCTGAAAAGATATCGAAGTTGGACTCTGACCCTCTGATATGGTGGTCGAAAGTAATTCTTATTTCATTTTCATTGGCTGTAAAAACTTTTCTCGTGTACGATACAACCGCTTTGGGCCGGTAGCACTGCATATTCATGAGGCCGAAACATTCTCCGGCAAAACCGGAGTCGAACTCCAAGAGTGCAGAGAAGTCCCCGCGTATCAGGCGACGTGATTGCTCTTTGTCTAGTGTTAAAGAACGTTTTTTCTGCATCATACCTTGCTTTTGCTTCATTTCAAGTTTCGCCGACCGGGAACCTGCGCCATAATTACGCAGCCGTATCTTTTTTCGCAACTCAACGCCGTTTATTTTTTCCTCGAAATCGTTGTCATCAATGCCATCGAAGTATAAAGAGCGAACCTCGTATCCGTCTCCGCTGCTATGTTCGTCCTCTGTGAGGAGGTTGCCGAACCGACGAGAGAGGTGATAATACTGCTCAATATCAATCAAGTATTTTTTTTCTTGTCTTAAGACTTCAGTCATACGCAGCACCCCTATTCTCAAGCTTTCGACAGCCTTCGTCGATGTTATGTAAATTAACTATAACACAATGATTCTTTAAATGCAATAGTTAATTTTACTTTTATTGTTTTTATTTTTTCATCAAACTAAAATTTTTTAAAATAATACCGATTCACAATGGATTCCATAGCAAAAACATTTCCTTTTTTCGAAAAAAGGAAATGTTTTTGCCGCATACTACGTCTTCGCCGAAAAGGCTTTATTGTTTGCTGTGCCAATTTACCCGCCCCTACAACCGCATCCCTATTTACGCACCATACACCACTTCACCTCAAAAGCTCCGTCACATACGCCCCCAAATCCACCCCCATATGCGCCGACAACAAAGCCAGCACCACATGGTCTTCCCCGCCGAACAAATTCATATACAGCTCCAACTCCAAGCGAACCACGTCCTCACCCACTACCTGCGCCAGATAAATCCGCATTCGGTCAAGCCCCGCCGTGGTCTGCTCCGCTATCGCCATGACCGCAAGACTGCGCTCGGAATTCGTCCTGAGTGTACTGGCCGTCAGCCGGGAATCCAAAAGAAAATACCCCACTCTGTCCGCCTCCACCGCTTGGAGCACCGCCTCCACCGCATCCATAGAGGTCAGCGCGAAATACTGCATCCCAATCGCATCGGCATCGCAGAACACATGGTCGTCCCCCGCAGATGCCGTACCGCGAGAGATAATCGTGACGGCATGTTCGCCCCCGCGCCCGTTCGGCAGGGCCGCCGTAGCCAGCAAGGAACCCTCGCCGAGCGTATGCCCAATCAAATTCATCCCCGCGAGGTCATAAAGCACCGTAATCTCGTCCGTCAGCGTCGAGCCGCCGCCCGCGGACCCGGACTGCGCCCAACCGAAGATTGCGCCGAAATCGAGATTCAGCATCAACTCCGTCAGTTCCGCCTCCGTCAAGGCACGCTCCGGCACGGAGACAGGCAAAACCCCCTCGGCGGTAAAGGAGAAATCGGCCTCCATCTCCAAAACACCGGGGACATCCATCTCGATTATCTGCCGAAACACCTCACCCAAGTGTGAGGTAGTCACCTGCACCCGCGCGTCCGTCATGTCCGCACTAATCAGCCGCCCTGTCATGCCGCCCAGCACGTCCCCAATCTCATCTTCGGCTCCGTCCGCGATGAACTGCACCAACAGCTCGCCTATCTCTACCGCTACGGCACGGACATCCTCACCCGTCAGCGTGACGATAAACGCCTCGCCCTGCCGCACCAGAAACGGCCCCACATCAAGCCCGCCCGTCACGTTCGGCGGCGCAAATATCACATCCGTCAAATCCCCCTCATGCGGCACGGCCAGATACGCATACCCGCCGAGCACGTCATCCGCCATCGAAAACCCGGACAAATCCGCCCCCATCTCCAAGAGTACGGGCCGCAGCATAGCGTCCATAATCGGCACCAGCCCAACATACATCGTCGGGCCATGCACTATCATCTCCGCGTCAAACAATACTGTCCCGTCCGCACGCCGCATCTGATACGCCGCATGTACCTCCCCGCTCCAATACGAGGCCGTCCCCTCTACGGTGAGGTGCATGGGCATAAACCCCGCAAACGCAAAGTCCACCCCGCCGAACAACACGGGGTCGATGGACAGCGACATCGTCCCGCTGAACCGATACTCCGTGAGCGATGCCATCTCAGCCAGCAAATCATTATACGCCCGCAAATCCGAATCCCCAAACAACCCACAGCCGCCGAGCGTACCGATGAGCAGAGCAGCCAGCAATAACACAAGCACAAATTTCCGCATACCGTTCTCCTTTTGCGCAGAGGCAACCGACTTGTCGCCCGTATGCTCACAGTATACCACAGGTATCGACAGTTTTTCAATGCTTCCGCAGAGGCGCGCAAAGCCTACATCTGCAGAGGTGCGCAAAGCCTACATCTGCAGAGGTGCGCAAAGCCTCCCTCGCTTGCGAGGGAGGTGGCCACCGCAAAGCGGTGGACGGAGGGAGCTTACGCTGAACGCTGTAACCTGTGATTAAACTTGCAATGCACGCTACTCCCCCAGTCAGCTGCGCTGACAGCCCCCTCAAAACGAGGGGGCCTAAGGGCGAGGACACGGACGGCCAAAATCTGCCCCTACAGCGCGCTTTTAGAGTGTGCTCCATATTATGTTTTTGTTTCCACGCCTCGTTAATTGAGTGTGCTCCAACACAAACAACGGGCCTGAAACTTCGTCTCAGACCCGCCCCGCCATTCTGCATTCTAAACTCTAAATTCTACATTACGTCACGTCAAATCTCTTTTCCGATACCCCGCAAGCCCAAGCCCAACCAACACCGCCGAGATACCCGCCAACACCAAAAGCGGCACCCAATTCTGCGCCTCTAAAGGCAGCCGCGGAATATTCCCAAACGGTGAAAGATGTATCACCCAATCCGGAAAACCTATCAAATTCCCCATGTACACCAAGAAAAAACTCAAGCCCAAATACCCATACGCAAGCCCCGTCCGCTTCGGGAAGAATCCAATCAGCAAAGTCGCAAGCCCCAACAACACCCACATCGCGGGCAGGTAGTTCAGCCCTGCCGAAAGATACGTCCCAAGCGCAGGCGGTGCATCCAGCACTATAGAGGCAGCACTCCATAAACTGAGTATGCTAATTAATTTAAACACCGTGCTCGCTACAAGCGCAATCCCGAAATACACCCCAAACATCTTCACACGGGACACACTCCCCGCCAAGACACGCTCCAAATACCCCTGCTTCTCCTCACTACGCAGCCGAAGCATCAATCCCAGCACGGGTATCGTCGCCATTGCGGACATCAGCACCATCAAAAGTGCCACAAACTCATCTGTATAAGAAGCCCCGTCCGTAATCCCGGCGGCAAACATCTGTTGCAATGTCTCATTTTCTCCGATAAAGGTATCCATCTGATCCATCACCGAACCGTACATCACTCCAAACAGAACAAGCACAAACCCCCATACAAGCAAGGTCGTCTTCGAGAGCCGCAGCGCAAGCCCCAACGGCCCCGAGAGCAGCCGCCCCGCGTGCCGCCGACCGGGACGTGCCGCAACCATCCCCTGCCCCAAGTCCCGCACCTTGGCAAACACCAAAGCCAGCACCGCAAAGGCGACAGCGGCCCCAAGCAAAACCCAAATCGGCCACAGATAATTCCCCACAAAGGCCTGCGTGCGGGAGGTCAGCCCCAGCGGCGAAATCAGCGACAGGGCCTCCGCGCCCACATCCCCCGCCGCGCGGAGCATATAGGCCAGCACGAGATAAAACAAGGCCATGCCGGACGCCGTGCGGTTACTGCCCGAAATCTGGCAAAACACAGCCGTCGCCGCGGCAAACACCAAGCCCGCCGCCCCCATAGCCGCACCGAAAATCAGCGAGCCGCTAAGGGTCACGCCGTCCACTCCGAATACGACCATCCCAAAGCCGATGAGCAAAGCCATGACCGCATTCATTTTTACTGCCGTCAGCATTGTAGCGGCCAAGTTCGCAAGCCGCCCCACGGGGAGCGAGCGGACAACCTCAAGCCGCCCGAACTCCTCGTCCTGCCGCGTGTGGCGGGTAACAAAAAAGATATTCATCGCCCCCGCCAGCATAGCCATCAGCACCAGCATAAAGTTGGTGTACATCGCCCCCATATGATAATTGTCCAGGCCGTACACCGGCCCGACCATAGCTATCATGGCGGGATTCTGCATCATCTCCGCCATGCCCTGCAACTCATCGGCCGAGCCGAACATGTTATTGAACAGCGGCACACAGGCCACGGTGAATCCTGCGACCAGCAGGAGCCAAGCGGGAATCCGCACGCGGTCACGCCGCAGGATAAACAAGATCAAAGCCGAAGTGCCGGAAAACAGACGTTTTAACATAATATCATTCCTTTCCCACATTCATTGTAGGGGCGGGGTCATCCCGCCCGTGCGGGTACGTATTGGATTGCGTTGTAGGGGCGGCCATTGGCCGTCCGCATCCCTGATGATATGTTTTGTGATTTGGGAAACGTGCGGGCGGGAAAACCCCGCCCCTACAGAGGGCTATTCATAGTGCCGCATAAAGAGCTGCTCTAGGGTGGGCGGCGTACACTCCAAAGACACAATACCGTACTGCCCCAAGTAGCCGATGCTCTGCCCCAAAAGCTCCGTGTCCACGCTGAACATCGTCCCTTCGGCCTCTTCCGCGATGTCATGTACACCCGGCTGCGCCGCCAAGCTCTCTAAAGGCCGCTCCGTCTTGACGGTGATGCTCGTGCGGGTCAAATGCCGCAACTCTTGCAGCGTCCCCGTCTCAATGACCTCACCCTGCCGAATGATGCTCACACGGTCACACAGCCGCTCTACCTCTTGCAAGATATGGCTGGATAACAGCACGCTCTTGCCCTGCGCTTTTACCTCATGCACATATTGCTGGAACACCTGCTCCATCAAGGGGTCAAGTCCCGAGGTCGGCTCGTCGAGGATGTACAAATCCGCCTCGGACGCAAAGGCCGACACCAAGGCCACCTTCTGCCGATTGCCTTTGGAGTACGTCCGGCACTTCTTAGACGGGTCGAGGTCAAACCGCTGTATCAAATCCTCCCGATACGACTTATTCCCGCCCCGCCGCAGACGCGTAAAGAGGTCGATGACCTCTCCGCCCGTCATATTCGGCCAGAGGTTCACATCCCCCGGCACATAGGCGATGCGCTTGTGGATTTCCACGGCGTCTTTCCAAGCGTCCTTACCGAAAACGGTAGCGGCTCCCTCCGATGCCTGCAAAATCCCGAGGAGTACCCGAATCGTCGTGCTCTTCCCCGCCCCGTTTGGGCCGATAAAGCCGAAGACTTCGCCCTCTTTGACTTCCAAGTTCACGCCCTTGAGCGCCTCGAACTTTCCGAATCGCTTGGTTAAATTCTGCACAGATACAATTGACATGACTTATTCCTCCTCATAAAACATAGTCTTCAAATCTTCCATATAGGTATCAAATTCCGCCCAATAGGGGGCAAAATCCATTTCGGACAGCCGCTCCGGAACATGGCTCTGAACGAGGCCCCTTACGTGCTGTGTATAGCCCTCTACACCCCAACTGATGTACTGAATCAGCCGTTCAGGCGGAATATCCCGCCGCAGACGGGTGAGGTTCGCTTTTGCGAACAGCTCCCCGACTACCCGTTTCCCCAAGACACTAACCTCTTCAAACCGCCGCCTCGTCTCCTCTGTCACCCCTGCTTCCTCCGGGTGCAGGACAAGCCGCGTGAGAAAATCAAACAGCGGCGGGTCGCTCAGATACAGCTCCATCTTTATCCGCGTGGAATACTGGATAGATTCCATAATCCCCCGCTCTCCCGCATAGGCCAAAATCTTCTCACTATTCACTTCCACCATCTGACAGCCCCTATCTATGAGCGTGTGATAAAGCTCCTGTTTACAGCCGAAATAGTAGAACAACATCCCCTTCCCAATCCCCGCCGCCGCGACAATACGATTGGTAGATGCCTGGTCATACCCATAATCCGCAAACTCCGCAGCAGCAGCGTCTAAGATGGCCTTTTGCTTCTCCTCCGGCAGAGCCAAAAATGCTTCTGTCATGCGTTTCACCTCCGTTCGACCGCATCGGTCTATGCGGCTATGATATCACAATCGACCACATTGGTCAATAGTGGATTTCTCATTTTACAAAATGTTCAACATTGCAAGGACAATCACCCACCACCCCGCGCGCGGAGGAGAACGTCCGGGCAGCCGCTCGCAGACGACTATAATTGCGGGCCACCGACCTAATAATAAGACGCGGACATTACGCCCTACGGGATACAAATGCAGGGGCGCGCATTGCGCGCCCGCACGTTTCTGTTTGTGCAATGCAGAATTAGGGACACGGACGGCCAATGGCCGCCCCTACAACAGCCGCATTACCCACGGGTCAATGTGGGCATCGACTCCTACGAGGAGCACCACCCCACCGCCTACGGCGGCACCCCTCCATGGAGGGGAATTAAGGCCAAGGGCGGCCACAAACTCCACGCCCCTCAATTCTGCATTCTGCATTAAAAACAGCCCCCACTTTACAAAAGCTTTACACAAATTTAATCCCCCCTTGCTGGTAACAGCCCCCGCCCCTCGGTATAATGAACCCAAGAATTGGCAACATACAGCAACAAGGAGAATCCCTCTCATGAAAAAGAAACGCACCGTCCTCATATCCCTACTGACCGCCGCCCTATTCCTCCTTACCGCCTGCAATAGCGGTAACAACGTCCTGTTGAGCGGCTCCACCTCCGTAGAGCGTGTCATCTCCTCGCTCATCGAAGCATTCAATGAAGACCACCCGGACATCATCCTCACGTTCAATCCCACAGGCTCCGGCGCGGGGATTACCTCGGCGCAGGAGGGCACGGCGGACATCGGCCTCTCCAGCCGCCCGCTCCGCGAGAGCGAAACCGGGGTAGATGCCACCATCTTCGCCATCGACGGCCTCGCCTTGGTCGTCCACCCGGACAACCCCGTGACAAACCTCACCATCGAACAGCTCTACGGCATCTACAGCGGCGAGATTACGAACTGGAGCGATGTCGGCGGCAAAGATGCCCCCATCACCACCATCGGCCGCGAGGCAGGTTCCGGCAGCCGCGGCGCGTTCGACGACATCATCGGCGTAGAAAGCCCCCGCCACGACCAAGAACTCACCTCAGGGGGTGCCATCATCACCGCCGTGGCAACAAACCCCTACGCTATCGGCTACGCCTCCCTCTCCGCCGTGGGTAATAGCGTAAAAATACTCACCGTAGACGGCGTACCCATCACGGAAGAAACCCTCAGAGACGGCACCTACCCCGTCGCCCGCCCGTTTATCTTCATGACCCAAAGCGGCACGGAACTGTCCGAGGGCGCACAAGCTTTCTTGGCGTTTATCCAAAGCGATGAGGCCACAGCAATCATCGCAAACGCCGGCGTTGTGCAGATGCGGTAAAACCTCGACGCGGACCGATGCGGGCATCGACCCGTTACCGTATTATCCGAAAGCGGTGTAACACACATGAAAACCAAAACCATCATCGAACAGACCATGAAAACCACTTTCTTCCTCTGCGGAATGCTGACCATCGTCATCACGTTCGGCATCGCGGTCTACATGGTCATCAGCGGCATCCCCGCCATTCGGGAGATCGGGCTTTCTGACTTCCTCTTCGGTCAGGTCTGGAACCCTACGGGCGCAGAGCCGCAGTTCGGCATCCTGCCTTTCATCCTCACCTCTGTCTACGCCACATTAGGGGCAATTGCCATCGGCGTACCCATCGGCTTGGCAACGGCCATCTTCCTCGCCAAAGTCGCCCCGCCCAAAGTAGCGGCGGCGGTGAACACGGCGGTGGAACTGCTGGCGGGCATCCCCTCCGTGGTCTACGGCTTCGTAGGCATGATTGTCCTCGTCCCGCTGGTGATGAACGTCTTCAACCTCCGCAACGGGGCAACGCTCTTTTCGGCCATCCTCGTACTCTCCATCATGATTCTCCCCGGCATCATCAACGTCAGCCGCACGGCATTAGCCGCCGTGCCGAGGGAATACGAAGAAGCCAGCTACGCCCTCGGCGCAACCAAGGTGGAAACCATCTGCAAAGTCAGCGTCCCCGCCGCGAAAAGCGGGATTGCGGCAGGCATCGTACTCGGCATCGGCCGAGCCGTGGGGGAGACGATGGCCGTCATCCTCGTAGCGGGCAACGTGGCCAACATGCCGGAGCTGTTCGGCTCCGTCCGCTCGCTCACCATGGCCATTGCGGGGGAGATGAGCTACGCCACCGGCTTCCACCGTAATGTACTCTTCAGCATCGGCCTCGTTCTCTTCGTTTTTATCCTGCTCATCAATCTGACCCTGAATCTGATCCTCAAACGGGGAGGTGCAAAGCGATGAAACGCCGCCTATCCATAAAACGCCGCGTCTACAGCGGCGCGCTCACAGGCTTCATGTATCTCGCTGTCGGCATCGCCGTCGCCGCGTTAATCGGTATCATCGGCTTCGTCCTGTACCGCGGCCTCGGCCACATCACTTGGGAGTTCCTCACCACGGCCCGCAGCGCACTCAGAAACACCGTGGGCATCCTGCCGAACATCCTCTATACGCTCTATATCATCTTCACAACGCTCCTCATCGCCCTCCCCCTCGGCATCGGGGCGGCGATTTACCTGAACGAATACGCTGCAAAGCGGCGGCTCGTTCGCTTTATTGAGTTCGTAATCGAACTCTTGGCGGGAATCCCCTCTATCATCTTCGGCCTCATAGGGGTACTGTTTTTCATCCAAGCCATGGGAATGCGCCGCCCGAGCCTCCTGGTCGGTGCACTCACACTCTCGATTTTAGTTCTGCCCACCATCGTCCGCACCACACAGGAGGCACTCAAAACCGTCCCCGCCGCTTACCGAGAGGGTGCTTTCGCCTTGGGTGCCACGAAGTGGTACATGATTCGCACCATCATCCTGCCCGCAAGCGCAGACGGCATCGTGGGCGGTACGATTTTAGCCGTCGGCCGCATGGTCGGTGAGAGTGCGGCCCTGCTCTTCACGGCGGGCATGGGCTACGCCCTCGTCACGAACTATTTTGAGGCCCTCCAAACCGCAGGCGGCACGCTCACCGTGATGCTCTTTGTCTACATCACCGAACACGGGGATTTTGACACAGCCTTCGCCATCGCCTCCGTTTTGCTGATCATCGTGCTTCTGCTCAACATCGGTGTGAAATTAGTCAAGCGAAGATTGAAGAAGATATGAGGATACAGAGATGAACATTATCCGTACAAAAGACCTAAGCCTGTTCTACGGGAGCTTCCAAGCCCTCAGAGACATTAATCTCAACATCCCCGAGCGGGAAATCACCGCCCTCATCGGCCCCTCCGGTTGCGGGAAGAGTACCTTCCTGCGCACGCTCAACCGCATGAATGACCTCATTCCCGGCGTGAAAATCACAGGGCAAATCACCTGCCACGGCGAAGATATCTATGCACACGGCACAGATCCCATCGCCCTGCGCAAGCAGGTCGGCATGGTCTTCCAAAAACCCAACCCCTTCCCCATGAGCATCTTCGACAACATCGCCTACGGCCCCAAGCTCCACGAGAGCCTGTCCAAGCCCGACATGGCCGATTTGGTCGAGCGTTCCCTGCGGGGCGCAGCCCTCTGGGACGAGGTAAAAGACCGCCTCAAAAAAAGCGCGCTGTCCCTCTCCGGCGGCCAACAACAACGGCTCTGCATCGCAAGAGCCTTATCCGTCTCGCCCGACGTCCTGCTCATGGACGAACCCACTTCGGCCCTCGACCCCGCCAGCACCATGAAAATCGAAGAACTCATGGGCAGGCTCAAGCAAAACTACACCGTAGTCATCGTCACCCATAACATGCAGCAAGCCGCCAGAATCTCCGACCGCACCGCCTTCTTCCTAACCGGCGACCTCGTGGAAACGGGACGCACCGACGAGGTATTCTCCATGCCGAGGGATAAGCGGACGGAGGATTATATTACGGGAAGATTCGGGTAATGTCACAACCCCATGTAGGGGCGGCCATTGGCCGTCCGCCTACCCTTGTTGTAGGGCGCGATGTCCTCATCGCGCCGCACCCCCCATTCGTTCAGCGCACGGCGCGATGAGGACATCGCGCCCTACTAAAAAAGGAGAACTCCCTTATGATGAACGCACGCCAAGCTTTCGACGCAGAACTCAAAGACCTCTCCGATGCCCTCATTCACATGGGCGAGATGGCCTCAAACGCCATCGACAAAGCCATCACCGCCCTGCTCACGGGTGACAAAGCACTCGCCAAAGAGGTGGCCGATGACGACGACCTGCTCGACGAGATGGAGCGTACCATTGAGCAAAAATGCCTGCGCCTCCTGCTCAAACAGCAACCCGTCGCGGGAGACCTGCGCAAAATCAGCACCGCCATTAAGATGGTCACCGACATAGAACGCATCGGCGACGCCGCCGAGGACATCGCCGAAATCACATTGGAGATGACCGCCCCCGTCTTCCCCGACATTTTGGACGACCTCAAAAAAATGACCGACGCCGTCCGTCAAATGGTTTCCGCCGCCATCAAAGCCTATGTCAATGAAGACTTAGACCTCGCCCGTACCACCCGTGCCAAGGATGACATCGTAGACGAACTCTTCGAGGACATCCGCACGATATTAGGCGAAAAAATCCGAACCGATGTCACTCAAATGTACACCGCGATGGATTATCTCATGATTATCAAGTACCTAGAACGCGTCGGCGACCACGCGGAAAACATCTGCGAGTGGGTCGAGTTCTACAAGACGGGAATCCGCAAGGACGAGCGCATATTCTAATCATCTTCCGCTTTGGCTCCCTCGTTTACGAGGGGGCTGTCGCCGTTAGGCGACTGGGGGAGTAGGCACGTACAATAACACACACCTTGACGCCACAATAAAAACCTGCCATACTATGCCATAGGGGGCCTCCAAACCGGCGTAATGCCCCGGGCAGGGACGAGACATCACCCCCGCAAGAAAGCGAGGATTTGCCATGTACTGCATCAAACGAGTCAAAGAAGATTTACTCTGGGTCGGCGCGAACGACAGACGCCTCGCCATGTTCGAGGGCGTCTACTCCGTCCCCCGCGGCGTGTCCTACAACGCATACCTCCTGCTCGACGAGAAAACCGTCCTCTTCGACACAGTAGACAAGGCGGTAGAAGACCGCTTTTTTGAAAACGTAACCGAGGGACTAAACGGCAGAACCTTAGACTACCTCATCATCCAGCACATGGAACCCGACCACACAGCCGCCATCCCCCGTCTCGCGGACAAATACCCGGATATGAAACTCATATGCAACGCAAAGACCGCAACTTTCCTGAAGCAGTTCTTTGATTTCGACGCGGACGCGCGGACACAAATCGTCAAAGAGGGCGACACCTTATGCACAGGGCGGCATACGCTGCAATTTATCATGGCTCCCATGGTGCATTGGCCTGAAGTCATGGTGACTTACGACAGCACAAATCAAACCCTGTTCTCCGCAGACGCGTTCGGCGCATTCGGTGCCTTAAACGGTGCAATTTTCGCAGACGAAGTAGACTTCGGCAGAGACTACATGGACGAAGCCCGCCGGTACTATACGAACATCGTCGGAAAATACGGCGCACAGGTTCAATCGCTGTTCTCCAAACTCTCCGCCCTTGATATCCAAGCAATTTGTCCCCTCCACGGCTTCGTGTGGCGGAAGAATCTTTCCGATATCCTCTCCAAACATCAGCTTTGGAGCAGCTACACCCCCGAGGAGTTCGGCGTGATGATTGCCTACGCCTCCGTCTACGGCAACACGGAAAACGCGGCGGAAATCTTATCCGCACGCCTCCGTGACAAGGGCATAAAGACTGTCATGTTTGATGTCTCCGTGACGCCCGCCTCGGAAATCATAGCGGCGGCGTTTCGGTGGAGCCATTTGGTCTTTGCCTCCACTACATACAATACGGGTATCTTTGTGACCATGGAAGCCCTGCTCAATGAGCTTACGAACCATAACATCCAAAACCGCACCGTCGCCCTCATAGAAAACGGCTCTTGGGCGGCCACATCCGGCAAGTTGATGCGGGAACAGTTCGAGAAGTGCAAAAACATCACCTTCGCGGGCGATACCCTCTCCGTCAAATCCGGCCTGAAAGCAGAGCAACTCGCAGAAATTGACGCGCTGGTCGATGCCATCCGCGCCTCCATGCCGAGCGCATAAGACATCGAGAGCGGGGAAACCGGGATGAACACACATATCATTATCGCAGAAGACGACGAATCCATCCGCCGTCTGTTAGAGGTCTCCCTCGCCGGCCACGGCTATACGCCCCTCGGCTTCGGCTCGGCGGAAGATGCACTGGCCGAGATGGAACGCACCGCGCCCGCCCTTGTCATTTTCGACATCATGATGGACGGCATAGGCGGCATCGAAGCCGTGCGCCGTATGCGGGCGAGTGAGACCCTGCGGCACATCCCCGTCATCATGCTCACCGCCCGTGACACGGAGTTAGACAAAATCGTCGGCCTTGATGCCGGGGCAGACGACTACATCACAAAACCGTTCAGCGTCCTCGAGCTCTGCGCCCGTGTCCGGGCGAGACTGCGGCGTGTCGAGGAAAAGCGAGAGGCCTCCGCCCTCATCCTCAACGCCGCCACACGGGAGGCACACTTGGCAGGCACCCCGCTGGAGCTCACCTTTAAAGAGTTTGAACTGCTCAAACTCCTCATGGACAACAGCGACAGAGCCATGCACAGAGACGCCCTCCTCGCCCGCGTCTGGGGCGGGGACTACTACGGCGAAACCCGCACGTTGGACATCCACATCGCCACCCTGCGCGGCAAACTCCGTGACCTCGCCCCCGATACTTCCTACATCAAGACCGTGCGCGGCATAGGCTACCGTTTCGTGGGAGGTGCCCGATGAAACGTGCCATTTTTTGGCGGTTGGGGCTTGCGTTTCTGGCCGTTTTCATCTTGATTGCCATCCTGCACCACACCACCCTCGCCCCGTGGGTGGTTCTCCTGATTGCGGCCTTGGCGGCCCTGGCTCTCACTTATTCCTTAGCCGAAGACCTCTCCGCTCCCACAGAAAAACTCAGGGACGAGTTGCAAAACATAGACCAATCCCGCACCGTCTTAGACCCACAGGACTACCCCCACGAGCTGCGGGACATAGCGAACAAAATAGACGACCTCACCGCCCAAAACCGCAACGCCGCGGACATCCGCCGTGACTTCTTCGCCAACGCCAGCCATGAACTCAAAACCCCCCTCACCTCTATCAAAGGAGCCGCCGAACTGCTGTGCAGCGATATCTCGTTGGACGCAGGACAGCAACGGGAACTCCTGACCCGCATCGGCATAGAGGCCGAGCGTATGCACAATCTAATCGCCGACATTATCATGATTAACCGCTTAGAGAGCGGCGAGGGCGAGGGCGATACGGAAGAAGTCTCTTTCGATGCCATCCTCCGAACATGTGTGGAAGAAGTCACCCCCCTCGCCGAGCAAAACGGGCTGACCATAGATCTCCGATCGGAACCCGCAGTCCTCACAGCCAACCGCAAAAACGTCCAAGACCTCATCTCCAACCTCGTCATCAACGCCGTGAACTACGCCACCCCCGGCGGCCACATTGATATCCGCCACACACACACGCAGAGCGAGATTCTCTTCACCATCCGCAACGATGCCGAACCCATCTCCCCCGCCCACAGGCACCGCGTTTTTGAACGCTTCTACCGCACAGACCCCGGCCGCAGCAAGACAGCCGGCGGCACGGGCTTGGGACTCGCCATCGTAAAGCACGCCGTGGACAGTTTAGGCGGCACGATCGGACTGGAGAGTGATGAAAACATCGGTGTACTGTTCACCGTCATACTGCCGCTGTAACATGGTCTCTCCTCCTTGCAGAGAAGGCCATTTGCCGTCCGCCGCACCAAGCTTGCACCCACACACGAGCTGCCAAAGTTCCCTCTCCGACACATACAGAAACACCCGAAGGCATTTGCCTTCGGGTGTTTCTCATATGAAAACTATCTCGGCGTCAGCGTCCTATCGCCGCCCACAACTTGTACGGATCCGTCTCTCCGCGTCACCACCCGCACGTTGTCTTCCGTCACCGGCACGGGGAGGGGGTTGAGATAGGCGTTAACCATCTCCAGCCATTCATCCAAGTCCAAAATGACATAGGAGACGCCGCCAATCCAAGCGTCATACTGTCCGGGCAGGGTGTGGAAATTGACATTCTCACTATCCGTGTACATCATCTCGGTAGCAAACCAAATCAAATTTCCAACAGTTAAATCTGTATCCACATAGTCAACGAAAATCCGCACCAAATCTCCAATTCTCGTCACATTGCGAATCTGGAGCAATTCGGCGGCCACAGCACCGAGGAAAGCCTGTTGGGTTCGGATGCGCCCGATATCTGCATCCGTATAACCGGCACGGAACCGCACGAGCTGCAGAGCCCGAGCCCCGTTCAAATGCTGATAGCCCGGATGCAGGTCAATAAACAGAGGCGGGTCATCATAGGGGTCACTATAGAGCATACGAATCGGCACGTTAAACTCCACACCGCCGATAGTATCTACCAAAGCTTCAAAGGCGTCCAAATCGACAATGACATAACCGTCGGGCCGAAACCCTATCATCCGCTCCACTTCGTCCACCAAGCGATCCGCAGAGCGTGTGATGGGCAATACAGAGTTAATCCGTCTGGGATTCCAAGACACATCCGCCATGGTATCCCGCGGGATATTCACAACATTGACACTACCACCGTCCCCGGTATCAACAGAGACAACCATCAGCGTATCCGTGCGCCCAAATGCACCGGGGCCATCCTGTCCGGCAACAACTATGGTAAATATCTCCCGCTCGAAATTCGCAAAGTCCTCTACCTCCCCATCTGAACCCCCATCCGAACCCCAAGAGTCAAAATCAAAAACCCATCCAATCGGCGGCTCAACATTGAAAGCCCAAAGGGCATAAATCCCTCCGGTAATCAGCAGGAGTACAACCAGCAGCACAACGAAAACCCGCTTGACCACGCTCCGCTTTTTCTTCTTTTTCCGACGGGGCTTTTCCGCCCGCTCTTGGTAGGGTTCATCGTCCCAATCCCGCTCAGGTGCCGGAGCCCGTCCGCCTTGTACGCGCTTCCCGTAGTGGGCCGCACCGCGTTTTGTTCCAAAAAGTTTCATGCTCTCATATTCTCCTTACATAGTCGCCCAGTTTCGACAGAATATCCGCTACCCAGTATAGCATAATATGGGTCTGAGCGGTGAAGAAAATCGAAATTTTCCTTTTTTTGGCGAAATGCCTAGTTTACCGCGTTCGGATACTCTACAAGCTTCCCTTCCCACGTCCGCAATGTAACCTTTTCAGACGTCCGCTCGACAATATACTCCGGTAAGAGCGGCGTTTTCCCCAAGCCCCCCGGGGCGTTGAGAATATAGGTGGGAATCGCCATCCCGCTGGTACGCCCGCGGAGGTGCGCCATAATCTCCAGTCCGTCATCAATGCTGGTGCAGAAATGCGTCGTACCCTTGACGTGCTTTGCGTGAAAGATGTAATACGGCCGCACTCTGGCCTTACACAGCTCATGATTCAAACTCTGCACCACATACTTGTCGTTGTTCACGCCTTCGAGTAACACCATCTGATTCCCCAACGGCACCCCGGCCTTGCAGAGCTTGGCGCAAGCCTGAACCGCCTGCGGCGTCAGCTCGCGGGGGTGGTTGAAGTGGGTGTTGAGATAGACGGGATGATACTGCTCAATCATAGCGAGAAATCCCTCATCTATCCGCATGGGCAGAGTGACCAAAGTCCGTGTCCCGAAACGAATCATCTCCACGGATTCAATCGCCCGCAGACTGCTCAGGATGTACTCCAGTTGGTCATTATCCAAAGCCAAAGCGTCCCCGCCTGTTATTAAGACGTCACGCACCTCGGGATTGTTCCGTATATAGGCAAAACTTTCATCCAATGCCGCGCGGCTCACGTCACAATCGGCATCCCCAATCCGCCGCCGCCGCTGACAATGGCGGCAAAACATAGCGCAAGCGTTGGTCACGTTGAGGATGAGCCTGTCGGGATAACGCCGTGTAATAATCCCGGCGGGGTTCGTAAATTCCTCCGCCATGGGGTCTGATTCACCGGAGTCGTCCGACTCCAAAGCCGTCGGTACGCTCATCGCGCGGATGGGGTCTTTCGGGTCAGCGGGATCGATGAGCGCGAGGTAATAGGGCGTAACCGCAAAACGGTACGTAACGCCTAATTCATGAATCTCCTGCTTCTCCGTCTCGCTCAAATCTAAGATTTGCGCCAAAGTATCCGCATCGTCGATGCGGTGCTTCATCTGCCATTTCCAATCGGCCCAATCGGCCTCCGTGCCGCCTAAAACGGTGAGCAGCTTCGCTTTCTGTGCCTCGTATCGCTTGATACAGGCAGGGTCTGTCCCCCTCGGAATATGCGCCTTGGCCTCCCGATAGCCCGTAGTGTAATCGGCCAACTCTCCCGCCCGCTCCAGGGAAATCTCTCGGCCGCGACCGGCTGTGTTCTGCGTTGCCATCGCCCGGCCCCCTTTCTTATCCTCGTTTGATATCTGCCTATTCTACCACATTTTTGCCCGTTTGTGTAGGGACCACCCTGCATTGGTAGTGGACAAAGGCGTGGAATCACAAGAAATCCAACACCGAAAACGGCAATTCGCGTGACTTAAGATCGCGTCCGCGGCGGAATCGCTCCTTCGCAACACCAAAGCGATTATACGCCGCAACGAACACTTCCATCACCGCCTGCAAGGTATCTAAACTTCGCGCAAAACAGCGACTTTTCCGGGCAAGCATGGGGATATAGTGCCGCAAATCGGCATTGACACCCTCGACCGTGAATGTATCACTTTTATCGTGCATGTTCCGCGCATGATAACCAGGATACACCACATCAACGTAGCCAGAATAGCCGTCTGTGTAGTAAACTTCGGCGGGTGGGGCAGTATCCACCATCGCCTGAATTCGCTCTGCAGATTTATCAAACGCCACATCAAAACCCACAATTTGGCGCGGGTTTCGGCTTACTGCTGTCATGATATACACATTTTCTCGCAGTTCAGACGGCCGCTTGCGCCCGATGAACCAATACAGTTCATCAAGCTCCACGCATTCCGAAAAGTTATCCACATTTATTTCGCCGTTTTTTTAATCCAATTGTACACGTTTGCTTTACTCATGCCCAATACTTTGCCCACGCCGCGGCCACTACTCCCCGCATAGTAGATTTTTAGAGCCAGTGCCCGCGTTTCTTCGTCGTAGGCATTCCGTTTCGGCTCTAAAGTATACGATTTCTTGCAGTGGCGGCATACGATGCGTTGGGTGCCAGAGCGGTTGCTTCCGTTTTTCATCTGCCCGTCATTGGCTTTGCAAGCCGGGCAAGTTTTCTGTGCTTCTTGTGTGTTCATCAGAAAATTATAGCAGCTTAAACGCTATTTGTCCATTCCCAAGTGCAAACACAAATCAAGCCCTAATTTCCACCGGCATCCCCCGAAATACAACCTTGTTCGCTCAGTTCGGCGGAGCGGCCTTATGATAAAAACAACTTACAATAAGGAGGCTCTCATAAATGGACATTGCAAGAAAAATCCGAACCCACATGAAAGACACAGGCCGTACCCAAACTTATCTCTGCCGACAAATAGGACTCAGCAGCACCGCCATGAGTTTAGCCCTCGGCGGCAAACGGCGCATCCGACTCGACGAGTACTGCAAAATCTGCAAAGCCTTGGATGTAGAGCCGGGCTTTTTCCTCTCCTGACCGAAAAGCGGCATTGGGAGGGGTAAGCACAAATGACAAAAGAGCGACTGAGCCAACTCGCTTGGCTCAAGCTGGAAATTGAAGAGCTGACAAACCGCATCCGCCGCATCGAGAGCGCGCTCTCCGGCAGAGCCTCCCGCATCAACGGCATGTCCTGGCTGGGCGGCACAAAGGACTTCATGGGCGACTTAGCCCCCCAGCTCTGTGACTTAAAAGACCAACTCGCCCGTATCCGAAACACCGCCATGGCTGAATGTACAGAGCTCCAATCCTTCATCGGCGAAATAGATGACAGCCAAGTCCGCCTCATCTTCACCCTGCGCTACATAGACAGCCTCAGTTGGCATCAAGTAGCCTGGCGACTGGGCGGGAATACAAGTGACAGCGTGCGAATGACACACAATCGCTATCTGGCAAGACTGGAACCGTAGAAGCGGCCCCACGTGGCCGCCCTGCCCTTGTCTTTGACCTTAGGCCCCCTCGTTTTGAGGGGGCTGTCGCCGCAGGCGACCGGGGGAGTCAGCACGCATTGCAAGGTCAAGGGCAGCTCCCTCCGTCAGGCTTCGCCTGCCACCTCCCTCGTAAACGAGGGAGGCTTACCCCCGTGATGGGCAGTTGCAAAATTCAAACGAACGGACGGCCAATGGCCGCCCCTACATCTTTCATTCTACATCCTTACGCAAAATCGAATACCTCGGCACACATGCGGGCAAGCGCATCCGCATCCGCATCATCGGATGCGGCGCAACCTCCAGCGGATTTCCCGCTTCATCCCAAAGTTCCTCCAACACAAACGTCTGCGGCACACTTGCAGGCGTAAGCAATTCAAGCGTATCCCCCGCCGCAAAGCGATTCCGTTGGCTCACCGTTGCAAACCCCGCCGCATCGCAGTCCTCCACCACACCGACGACCTGCGAGCCTCGGATATACATCGCATCCTCCGTAAACTGCCCGCCGCCCTCAGCGTCGTAGAAAAACCCGGTAGAATACGCCCGATGGCTCACCTTTTCGACTTCCTGAGCCCAAACCGGGTCAACAGGCACACCGCCCAGAGCGGCATCCAATGCCTTACGATAGGCATTCGTCACAACGGCGGCATAGTAAAAACTCTTCGCCCGCCCCTCAATTTTCAGGCTGTCTACCCCCGCCGCAAGCAAATCGGGGATGTGGCCTATCATGTTCAAATCTCTGGCGTTGAGGATATGCGTCCCGCCGTCCTCGGAAATCTCCATGTACTGCCCCGGCCGTGTCTCCTCGACCAAGTGATACTTCCAGCGGCACGGCTGGGCGCAATTGCCCTGATTGGCATCCCGCCCGATCATGTACTGGCTGAGCAGACACCGCCCCGAAAAAGACACACACATCGCCCCGTGGACAAAGACCTCAATCTCCAGTCCCCGCGGCGATTTTGCTTTCAGTTCCGCAATCTCGGCAAGGGCCATCTCCCGCGCCAAAATCACACGGGACGCCCCCAAATCATGCCAAGCGCGGGCGGCCTCCACATGTAAAATCCCGGCCTGCGTACTCACATGCCGCTCGATTCCGGGCGCGTACCGCCCAGCCATCGCAAACACACCCAAATCACCGAGAATCAGCGCATCCACCCCGACATCCTGCGCCAGAGCCAGAAACTCGGGCAGTTCCGCAAGATCGGCATTGCGCGGGATGGCATTACAAGTCAAATAGACTTTGACGCCGTTGGCACGGCAAAGCGAGACTGCTTCCCGCAGTCCCGCCTCGTCAAAATTCGGCGAACTCGCCCGCATCCCAAACCGCTTCCCGGCCAAGTACACGGCGTCCGCCCCGTATCTGAGCGCGAATTGCAGACGCTCTAAATCCCCGGCAGGGGCTAATAGTTCAGGTCTGCCCATTTTATCGGTTATCCGCGTGGTGCGCAAAGTTCGGTGTGTTCATAAAGGCCGAATGCTGATCAAAGTTACGGAAGAACTCGTGATGGCCGTTGATATGCAGGGCATAGAACAAAAAGTTCGTATTCTCCGGCTGCAAAGCCGCCAAAATCGTTGCCACACCGGGGTTCGCTATCGGCCCGTAGGGCAGACCGTCCACATAATAGGTGTTCCAAACACTCGGAATCTGCGTGTGCGCGTAGGTCACAAACTCTTCGACCTCCGGCAGAATAAACTGAATCGTGGCGTCAATCTGCAAGCGCATAGGCAGATTCAAGCGATTGTGGATAACAGACGAAATCCGAGGGGCCTCAGCGGCATTCGCCATCTCCCGCTCAATCATGGCGGCGATGTTTACAATCTCATGCAGGGTGAACTCGCTGTCTTCGAGCAGTTCATAGATATCATTCTGCCGCATCCGCGTGTCAAAGTTGCGGAGCATGGAACGGATGACAGCCTCGGGGTTCTGGTGCAGGAAGAAGATATAGGTGTCCGGGAAGAGGAAGCCTTGCAAGCGGTAATCGGCATCAAGCGGCACATCTTCCAAGAAATCAAAGTGAAACGTCCCGTTCTCGGCGGCGTACATCAAAGCATCCACCGTGGCGACCCCGTGAGCTTCAAGAATCTCAAAGGTCTGTACCATCGTCCGCCCCTCGGGAATCATGACCCGCACCTCGACCATAGCCCCGGTGCGTTGGTTCAGACTGCCGGTAATGGCCCGGAAGTCCGCCGGACGCACCTGATAGACCCCCGGCTGAATCCGCTCTACCCGCTCGAACTGCTCGGCGTACCACATAAACAGCCAGCGGTGGTTGATGACCCCGGCGTCGTACAGGATATCGGCGACTTCTTCGATGGTGAAGTTTTCGGGAATCGCAATCTCAATCGGCGTGTCATCACGAGTCAGCCCCAGCACGTCATCGGCCAGCATCCAGCCCACAAAGGCGAGGATAGTAGAGACACCGAGGATAAAGGCGGCATACATCACCCCGCCCAAAAATCCCGTCCGCTTCCGCCGTGCCAAACGAACCGCCCGTTCCGGCTTTTCGTAATGCTCGTCATCATAATCATCATCGTAATCATACGCGCCCTCGTCACCCGGTTCTGCGGACGCGTCATCGCCTACGGGCGCAAAGAAGACCTCCTCGTTCGCGACGGCATCATAATACGCCCCCTCCGGCCCGAACAAGGCTTCATCGACGGGGAATGTGTCCGGATCTTCCGCAGGCAAATCAAGACCCGGCACGTCGGAAACGGCCGCGTCGAATACCTCTCTCCAAGACTCATCGCCCCCTAAGTCGGCACGCTCCGTCTCAAAGGGATTCTCCCAGCTCAGCCCCTCCGCATCGTCCTCCTCGAAAGGGTTTTTCCATTTATCAGACATGGTATCAGCTCCTTATGCGCCGCTATCGGCGGCGTGTAACTTTCAGTTTCGGTCTCGCATACTATACGACAGATGGGCGTAAGGCCCTCATGCAAAAGACTATCGTTGCCCCTGTTCGGATGGTTCCGGCTGCGCAGACAGGTAGCTCTTACAAAACATAAACAATCAGCCGATGCGCAGGCGGCGGAAATTGGAGTACATCATTATGTTCAGTGGAAATGGTTTTGGCGGCGGTTGCTGCTGGTGGATCATTATCATCATCCTCATCCTGTGTTGCTGCTGCGGCGGCGGCGAATTTGGCGGCTGCGGCTGCGACAACCGAGGCGGTTGCTGCTGCTAGAACGCAAATCACACCATGCTGCGGGACTTAAATAAGTCCCGCAGTTTTTATTATGCCCAAAATTTCTTGATGAATCTCCTGCTCCGGCCGCATCTTCCCGCCCGCGGCACATCGGACAAACCGCCAACCGTAAAACGCCGCCGCATCCTTCGCCGTCTCAGCGCAGGCGCGGAGATACGCCTCCCCGGCCTCGTGGATATCGGCCGCCGCCCCGGTCTCTGCCCGCCGTGTGCGGACGTTCTCTAACGCAATCTCTATCGGCACGTCCATATATAAGACGATATCCGGCCGAGGAAGTTCCATCAATCCGTGTTCAAATTCGTCGAGCCACCGAAAAAACACTTCCCGCTCGGCTCCAAAGAGCTTTGAACCTTGGTGCACGGCGTTAGAACTCACATAACGATCGGTCAAAATCGTCCCACCCGCGGCATAGGCTTCACCCCAGACGGTCTTGTAGGATGCGTAGCGGTCAACCGCAAAGAACGTAGAGGCCGCGTGTGCGCCCACCGCGCCCGGGTCGGAACCGAACGCCCCGTTCAGATACATACGGAGCAAAGCAGAGCTCGGCTTGTCATACTGCGGAAACACCAAACGGGTATAGTCCCGCCCCAGCGTGTCCATATGCGCACAGAGGTGCCGAAGCTGCGTACTCTTCCCGCTGCCGTCGATACCCTCCAATACAATGAGTGCCATGTGTTATCTCCCGGAAATTTGATGTTGTCAGGGACTAATCCCTCGTAGGGGCGGCCCCACGTGGCCGCCCTGCCCTTGACCTTAGGCTCCCTCGTTTACGAGGGAGCTGTCGCCGCAGGCGACTGAGGGAGTTCCCTTCGTAGGGGACGATGCCCACATCGTCCCGCATCCTCCCATATGCACAATACACGGTGCGATGTGGGCATCGCACCCTACAAAAACTCCGTCGACGTAATGTCGGGGCGCGCATTGCGCGCCCGCACGTTTCGATTTACACAATGCAGGACAGGGACACGGACGGCCACCGACCGCCCCTACCGTCCACGCATCCGCTGCCCAAACACCGCCAACAAAAACAGCGGCAAGCGCATCATCCGCCCAATCCGCCGCGGCTCTTTCAGCAACCGATACAGCCACTCCAACCCCAACCGCCGCCACCCCACCGGCGCACGTTGCACCGTACCGGCGAACACGTCTAAGGCCCCGCCGAGACCGACCATCAGCCCCGCACCGAGTTGTCCGCGATGCGCAGCCATCCAAAACTCCTGCTTCGGCGCGCCCATACAGACAAGGAGCAAATCCGGCTCCGCCGCCCGAATGGCGTCTATGACAGGCCCGTCATCACCGTAGCCGTCCGCCGTCCCCGCAAGCATGAGCCCGGGGTACTGCGCCAATAAAGCCGCCCCCGCCCGCTCTGCGATACCGGGCTTCGCGCCGTAGAGAAACACCGACTGCCCCCGCCCGGCCATCTCCTGCATCAGAACCGTCGCAAAGTCAATTCCCGGCAAGCGAGCCTTGAGCGGCCGCTTCAGAATCTTAGCCCCCAGCGTGATGCCCACGCCATCGGCCAAGACAAGCTCCGCCTCACTAACAACCTGCTCCAGAGCTGAATCCTTTCGGCAGAGCCAAACAATCTCCGGGTTCGGTGTCACAACGTAAGCACCCGTGCGGCTTTCGATTGCGTCCAAAGCACAGCCGACAGCCTCTGCCATCGTCAAATCGTCAAACCCAACACCAAGCACCTCTGTCCGCACCAAATCGCCTCCGTTTTTTGGAAATACAGAGATATCTTACCACACTTTGCGTGTCTTGTCCATCGAAACACCTTTATTTGAGTTTGCTCATTTAATTATTTGCAGTCCCGTTCTTCGTTGTTTGTGTACGCTTAATATTATTTAATGCTATCATCTCTTGACAAACCAGCCTCACAGGTGTAGTGTTGTCTATAGTAAATCAATGACGGAGGCGCATTTCATGATAAATCTCACCCTAAAAGACGGCCGCATTATCCCCGTGGAACCCGGCAACACCTGCTATCAAGTCGCCGAGGGCATCTCGCAAGGCCTCGCACGCAACGCCATGGCGGCGGAAGTAGACGGCCTGGTCGTAGACTTAAATACCCCCCTCACCAAAGACGCCGAGATAAACATCCTCACCTTCGCCGACGAGGGCGGACGGCTGGCCTATCGCCACACCGGAGCGCATATCTTGGCGCAGGCCGTCCTGCGGCTCTTCCCCGGCACACAGCTCGCCATCGGCCCCGCCATCAAGGACGGGTTTTATTACGACTTCGACTCCGAGACCACATTCACCCCGGAACTCCTCGAAACAATTGAGGCAGAGATGAAGAAAATCATCGCCGAAAAGCTCCCCATCGAGCATTTCATCCTCCCCCGTGGCGAGGCGTTAGCCCTCGTGGCGGACGAGCCGTACAAGGTCGAGCTCATTGAGGACCTCCCGGCGGACGAACCCATCAGCTTCTACCGCCAAGGCGAGTTCACCGACCTCTGCGCCGGCCCGCACATGCAAAACACAGGCGACCTCAAGGCAAACGGTCTCTGTCTCCAGAATTGCACCGGGGCCTATTGGCGGGGCGATGCGAAAAACAAGATGCTCCAACGCATCTACGGCACCTGCTTCCCGAAAAAAGCGGAACTGGACGAACATCTGGAACGCATTGAAGAGGCCAAAAAACGTGACCACCGCAAGATAGGCCGTGAACTCGGTCTGTTCCTGCTCCGAGACGAGGCCCCCGGCTTCCCCTTCTTCCTCCCTCACGGCATGACAATCAAAAACGGGCTTATCGACTACTGGCGCGAAGTCCACCACCGTGCGGGCTACCAAGAAATCGGCACCCCCGTGATGCTCAGTCAAACCCTCTGGGAACGTTCGGGCCACTGGGGACACTATTCGAACAACATGTATACCTCAAACGTGGACGAAACCGACTTCGCCATCAAGCCCATGAACTGCCCCGGCGGCATCCTCGTCTACGAGGCCGAACCCCGTTCCTACCGTGACCTCCCCTTCCGCATCGGCGAATTGGGGCTGGTACACCGTCACGAGTTCTCCGGCGCACTTCACGGACTCATGCGCGTCCGCTGTTTCACACAGGACGACGCCCACATCTTAATGACCCCCGACCAAATCCGGGACGAAATTAAAAACGTCATCGAACTGGTGGACGAAATTTACAGCCCCTTCGGCTTTAAATATCACATCGAACTCTCCACCATGCCCGAAGACCACATGGGCGAAGTCACCACCTGGGACACCGCCATCGCCGCCCTCAAAGCCGCCTTGGACGACCTCGGCAAAGACTATATCATCAACGAGGGCGACGGTGCGTTCTACGGCCCCAAAATCGACTTCCACTTGGAGGACTGCCTCGGCCGCACATGGCAATGCGGCACGATTCAGCTCGATTTCAACCTCCCCGAACGCTTCGACCTCGAATACATCGGCCCCGACGGCGAAAAACACAGGCCCGTCCTCATCCACCGTGCGATTTTCGGCTCATTGGAGCGGTTCATCGCCATCCTCATCGAGCACTTCGCCGGCGCATTCCCCCTCTGGCTGGCCCCCGTGCAAGCGAGAGTACTTCCCATCACCGACAGAGCCAAAGAAGCCGCCACAGCCGTAGCGGCAGAACTGGAAGCGGCGGGCATCCGTGTAGATACCGACTTCCGCAACGAAAAAATCGGCTACAAGATTCGGGAGGCGCAGGTGCAAAAAGTCCCCTACATGCTTGTACTCGGCGACCGTGAGGTCGAGACGGGCGAGGTGTCCGTGAGAACCCGCACAGGCGGCGACCAAGGGGCGATGACGGTTGCGCAGTTCCTCACACAAGCGCAGGAGGAAATTCGGACGAGGGCATAGACAATCAAATTACCCGCCCCTCACAATGGGGGCGGGTAATTTCATTTTGTTCGCCATCAAAAGTCATGGCGGCTACCGCCGCTACTGCCGTAAGCCTCCAAAACACATACAATTTCTTCGATACACATAAATTCGCTTAGGCTGTCATCTTGAATGATGGCCTTTATTTTTTCTAATGCAGCATGTGCCTGCTTTTCTACAAGTTCGCCTATCGGGAATGATAGATTGGGAAACGTAACGTGTACCTCTTCTTTTTCCAGCACTTTGATTAAAATTTCTTTAAATAAATCCACAATATCACCTCGAAACATATTGTAGTTCATATAATGATAAATGTCAATAATCAATATATGAACTACACAAGGTTTAATAAGCATGTGTAAACTCCTATAATTCACATGAGGTGAATTATTTTGGATATCAATCAAATTAAAAAATATAGAAAATTAGGGCTAAATATTGCGTATTATCGAAAGGAAAAAGGCTATACGCAATTGCAATTGTCAGAACTTTTAAATATTGACAGAACACACATGGGGAATATCGAATTAGCTCGTTCCGGTGTCTCTCTGGACATTTTATTTCAAATGTCAGATTTATTAGAAATACCTGTTCATAAATTTTTTGAATTTAGGGACTGACGCAATAAAATTTTCAAAGGAAAGGATCGCAGCTATGATACGCCTCACCCCCGGTCAAACCGTCTTCGCACGCTGGAAAAACAGCTACTATTACCCCGCCATCGTCAATGAAATCCTCGACGACCAAATAAACGTCTCTTTCCTCGACGGCTGCACAGGCTCGGCGGCGAGAGAACACGTCATGGAGTTGGAAGAAGCACTTCAAAACCTAACATTGCAAGGCAATTGGAAACACGGCGGCTTCTTTTTCAAAGGCGTTCTTGCAAGCCGCAACCCTTTGATTATGAATTACAATGACGGCGACGTTGAGCAGATAGAGCTCAGCCAACTCCGCGGCAAAAGACTAAGCCCCGGCGAAACACCTGCCCCAAATCCACGCAAAATATCTGCCCAAGATGTAAAGGCAGAAGTGGAACAACTCAAATCCTTGCGCAAAACCGGAATGATTACCAAAGACGAGTTCAAGCGCATGAAAAAGTCGTTGAAGTAAGGCAAAAACCGCAAAAACAGCTTGCCACAAATCGTCGCAAGCTGTATAATAAGTGCGGGAACTGTCGCTAGGCGACTCGGTCACTCCCTGAGAAAGGGGGTGACGCTATGGTTACTTATTCGGAACTATTTCAGTTCTGTATGGTACTATTAGCAGTTATCGCTCTGTGTTTAGATCGCAGGGATAGATAGCTTGAGACGCCTTACAAGTAAGGCGTCTCAACTCTCATTCATTTAGGGCTGAGCCGCCACTCCAATAGCGACATTTCCCATTCATATTCAAATTATACCACACACACACACACCTGTCAACAACTCCCCCGACTCGCGCGGAGGAGTTGTTTTGTATATGCGTGCTCCGGCGCATCAAACACTTCTTCCACCGTCCCCGCTTCCACAATTCGACCGCCCTGCATGATCATCACACGACCGCACATCTCCTCCACCACGGCCAAATCGTGCGAAATCAGCAGATACGACAAGCCCAACTGCCGATGCAAATCCCAGAGTAAATCCAACACCTGCGCCTGTACCGTGGCGTCCAACGCAGACACAGGCTCATCGGCGATAACGAACTGCGGCCGCCGTATCAAAGCCGCCGCAATGCTCACCCGCTGCCGCTGCCCGCCGGATAACGCAGCGGGCAGACGCTCCAAATACCGCTCATCCAAACCCACCAGCCCCAACATCTCCCGCACCATCTCCGCCCGCTCGGCACGGCTGTAGCCCCCGGCTATAATCAACGGCTCCTCCACCGTCCGCCGCACCGTCATCCGGGGATTGAGCGACCCGCCTGGGTCTTGAAACACCATCTGCGGCCGCTCGGTGTGATGAACAACCGTCCCCGTATAATCCGGCTCCAAGCCCAAAATCACACGAGCCAAGGTACTCTTCCCCGACCCGCTCTCCCCCACCAGTCCGAGAATCTCGCCCTCCATCAGCTCAAAACGCACCCCGTGCAACACCTGCCGACGCGTACGCCCGTCCCGATAGAAAGCGTTCAAGTTCTCGACTTCCAGAATCGCTCTACTCACGCCTACGCCCCCTCCCCGGCAGAGATGCCAGCAACTGCTTCGTATACGCCGCCTGCGGCCGCTCGAACAGTTCCTCGACATCCCCCTGCTCCACGATATACCCGTCCTGCATTACAATCGTCCGACTGCAAAGCCGCCGCACCAGTCCGAGGTCGTGGGAGATGAACAACAATCCTACACCCACATCTCGATTCACCTTCTGCAAAAGTGCCAAAATCTGCGCCTGTGTGGTCACGTCCAAGGCCGTCGTCGGCTCGTCGCAGATTAAAAGCTCCGGCCCCTGTAACACTTCATACGGCGTATGAAGTGTTTGTGCATGTGGCGCAGTTCCGGCCGAAGGCCGGGAGCGGCACGCACTTAAATCATGCGATTTTCTATGCAAAGCATAGCAAATCGCCGCCGCGAGCATCGCCCGTTGCCGCATCCCGCCGGAGAGTTCGTGCGGATACTGCCCGTAGACCCGCTCCGGATCGGAAATCTCCACCGCCGCCAGCGCATCCAAAGCCGATTCCCGCCGCTCACGGGGCGACTGATGCGTGTGAATGCGTAACACTTCCTCCACCTGTTTGCCCACTTTCATAAGCGGATTCATGCACGTCATCGGCTCCTGAAATACCATCCCAATCCGCTTGCCCTGCACCTGCCGCATCTGCCGCGGCTCTAATGTGAGCAAATCCTGCCCGCAAAACAAAATCCGCCCCGAGACCGTGGCCGCCCGCTGACCCAAAAGTCCCGCAATCGCAAGTGCCGTCACCGTCTTCCCCGACCCCGACTCCCCCACCAGCCCCAAAATCTTACCGGGAGCCATGTCAAAACTGATGCCGTGGACGGCTTCTTCGTTCTCCGACTGGTCATGAAAGCGAATCACCAAATCCCGCACTTCTAAAATTGGCTTATCCATAAAATTGCCCTCCCTCAAATGCCCTTGACCTTTCCCCGCCGGAGGCTAGGGGGTTCCCCAAAGGGGGACTAGTCCCCCTTTGGAGGCGCATCGTCCGCCGTAGGCGGGCTTCTACGTTTTCCGCAGAAAACGTATGCGCCTCAGTCCCTTCCTCTGCAACCCGTCAGACAACAACGAAAACGCAAGCACCAAAAGCACCACCGCCGCACCCGTAGAAATCGCCACCCAAGGCGCGTTAAACAAATACCCCTGACTATCCGCCAGCATCCGTCCCAAACTCACCTGCGGCTGCTGCACACCGAGACCAAGAAAACTCATGCTCGCCTCCGCCAACACAGCGTTATTAAACCCAATCGCCACCGTCGATAGAAATACAGGCAGCGTATTCGGCAGAATATGCACCCACATAATCCGAAGATGTGAAGCCCCGATGAGCCTCGCTCGCTTCACGTAGTCCAAATTCCGACACCGCGCAAACTCCCCCCGCGCAACCCGCGCAAAACTGGGGATAAAAAGCAGACCCAAAATCCAAACCACATTCCACATCCCCGCCCCCGTAAAACTCATCGCCACCAGAGCCAACAGCACAGACGGAAAAGCCGTCAGCCCGTCAGAGATACGCATCACAATCTCGTCAAGCCACCCGCCGAAATACCCGGCCACAGCCCCGACCAACAGCCCGCCCAGCGACCCAATCAGCACCGTCCCCAAAGCCACCAAAAGCGTAGTCCCCGCCCCGTCCAAAACCCGGGCAAACACATCCCGCCCCACATGGTCAGTCCCAAACAAGTGCGTGAGCGAAGGCGAATCCAACCGTCCCCCCGCCCCAATCTCCGCAGCCCCAAACGGCCACAACAAATTACCGCCCACCACCACAAGCAAAAGCCCCGCCGTAAGCACCAATCCAATTATCAAAGTAAAGTTCCGTCTCCGCATCGCCCTTGCCCTTAATTCTGCATTCTGCATTAAAAAACGATTCGCCGATCAATCCCCCGCGCCACAACGTCCGTCACAGCATGAACCACCATCACAAACGCCGCAATCACCACCACCAAGGCCTGCACCACGGGATAATCCCGCGCCCCGATGGCACTAACCAAAAGCCGCCCCGCACCGGGGATGGAAAACACCTGCTCCACCACAATGCTGTCCGTAATCATCATAATTAACGTCAAGGCCGCAAAGGTCAGCACCGGCACGGCGATATTCGGCAGCACATGCCGATAAAGCACCGCCCGCGGCCCGTTCCCCCGACTGACGGCCGTCTGCACATAGTCCTTACGCAATTCATCCCGCACCGAAGACCGAATCACCCGCACCACCATAGCCGCTTTCGGCAAGGCGATGGCCAGCGCAGGGAACAACATGTAAAACAAATACCCCCCGATACTCTCTCGAAACGAAACAAAGGCCGAGGGCGTAAACACCCGCAAAGTCACGCCAAACACGAAAGTCAAAACCAGCCCCAAAAACAACGGCGGCACCGCCATCATAACCTGCGTAACCCCCGTCAAAATCCCTTGTAGGGGACGATGCTCACATCGTCCCGCCGTCCCCCCCGCTCCCAACACCCCCACAGGCAAAGCTATCCCCAAAGTCATCAAAAAGCCCATCCCCATCAAACTCCCCGTGATAATCAACCTGTCCCCAACCAGTTCCCGCACGGACACCCCATGCGCAAACGACTGCCCCATCTCCCCGGACATCATTTCCCCCAACCATTCAAAATATCGCACAAACACAGACCGATCCAGCCCCATCTCCGCCCGAAGCGCGTCCAAAGCCTCCGGCGTAGCGTTCACCCCGAGCTGTAGCACCGCCGGATCCCCGGGAATGACAGAAAAGGCGAGAAAGGCAAGCAGGGAAACGGCAAACAGGGTGACGATTAGCGTCACCAATTTGCGGATTGCGTATCTCACCGCCTCACCTCCCGTTTCATGTTGTATATTATGCTATGCGCAACGCTGTAGGGGCGGCCATTGGCCGTCCGCTGATTTAACCTTTCATCAATATCCGACGAACGGACGGCCAATGGCCGCCCCTACATGCACATGTGCCGTACAAAACCGTACGGGCGAACACAGTCCGCCCCTACGCCCTTAATTCTATATTACCCCACAAAATGCACCGTCACCAAGTCCATCACATATAGCGGATAAAACCGCCATCCCGCCAACTGCGCGTTAATCGCCACTAAGTTCGTCAGGTCTTGCAGATACACACTCGCCGCCTCACGAGCTAAAATCTCCTGCGCCTCCCGATAGAGCCGCACTTGCTCCGCCCCGTCCGTGGCCGCCTGCGCCGCCGCGAAGACGGCATCATACGCCGGCGAATCGAAATTGATAAAATTCCGCCCGTTGTCCGACACCCACCGCTCCAGCATCGACCGCGCCGTCAGATCCCGTGCGGCGATGCCGATCACCGTCGCCTCAAACTGCCTGGCGTTGTTCACCTCCGACAACCACCAAGCCCATTCCACAAGGTCGATGGAAGCATTCACTCCCACCGCCCGAAGCTGCTCGACAAGCACCTCCGCCGTGATAACATGCGGCGTGTAGTTCGATGGTACGGTGATGGTCAAATCAAATCCGTCCGCCAACCCCGCCTCGGCGAGCAGTTCCCTCGCCCTGTCCGGGTCATGCGGATAGAATCCCACCAACCCCTCGTGAAAATACCGTGTAAAGCCCGGATGCACCCCGCTCCCCAGCGGATGCCCCATCCCGTCTGCCACGATGTCCATAATCTGCTGCACATCCACGGCATAACTCAAGGCCTGCCGCACCCGCACGTCGTCCAAGGGCGGCACGGCGTTGTTCAGATATAGGGCCTGCACCAAATTCATCGGCCCCGCCAGATAGTAGTACTCCGACGGCAGCGTGCGGGCCATATCCGCCGTCAAATGCGCGGCAATATCCACCGCCCCGGCGTGCAGAGCCATAGCCATCGCTTCCCCGGAGCCGAAGATGCGGAATGTCACTCGGTCCAAGTAGGCGGGCGCACCCCAATAGTCCTCAAACCGCTCCAACACGAGGCTTTCCTGCGGCGTGTGGGACACGAATCGAAACGGCCCCGTGCCGATTGGCCGGCGGGCTTGGTCATCGTGCCCCTCGGGGATTATGGCAATAGTGAGAAAGGCCAAAAATTCTAAATCAGGCGTTTCAATTTCAATCCGGACAGTCCGTTCATCCAAAGCCTCCACGCTCGTGACAACAGAAAACGCCGACACAAAAGTGGAAACACTTGTTGCGTCCGCGCTGCGTTCTATGGAATAGATAACATCCCGTACCGTTACCGGCTCCCCGTTGTGGAAACGCACACCCTCACGTAATGTAAAAGTATAGACGTTCCCGTCAACCGTGAAATCCTCGGCAACGGCCGGAATCAGTTCCCCGTCCGGCGTGGGGCGTACCAGCCCCTCAAAGACGTTGAACAACACTTCCCTAAGCCCCGCAGTTCCTGCCGCAACCATTTGGTGTGGGTCAAGACTACTTCCCAGATCCTGTGCAATCCCGACAACAATCTCCCCGCCGCGTATGGGTTCCTCCACGGGCGGCATGTTATCGGAAACGGAAGGGACATCATCAGTCGCACCTCCCCTGTCACCTGAGCAAGCACCCAGTATGGCGGCGAGAGCGAGTAAAATGAGTGTGAATAAGAAAAAACTTCTTTTCATAGCAATCATCTCCTTAGAGTATGATGCCTCTCCCACTATTGAATTGTTGGTGGTATTATATCGGATGGGCGTAAAAAATGCAAGGGGGAAATGCACCGCGGCAAACACAGGAATAGAATATATCATAGCAAACGCATACGAAAAATTCATGGTCGTTTTAAAACCGCACGGACGGCCAATGGCCGCCCCTACATCCTGCTACCCTTTGTAGGGGCGGCCATTGGCCGTCCGTCCTGATTGCATCCACAAAAACACACCTCACAAAATTTTGACAAAAACCCGTATAATGTGATAAAATTCACGCAGACTAATTTTTCACGGTTCCACGCCCAGAACAGGAGTACACACCATGCTGACATTAACCAAAGACCCCAAAGTTTCCAAAACCACCACACTACCAACCTTATTTTTATGGTTTATGTTCTACAGCGTATTCGGCTGGGTGTGGGAGTCCATCGTCGTATCCATTGAGTTCGGGTACTGGACCAACCGCGGCTTCCTCTTCGGGCCGCTATTGCCTATCTACGGCACGGGAGCCGTGCTGGCACTTGTAATCTTATCAAAACGCATACAGAGCCTCCCGCTCCTCTTCCTCGCCGGCGGGGCGATTGCTACGATTTTGGAATACATCACTTCCGCTGCGCTTGAGCTGATTTTCAACCAGAGATGGTGGGACTACTCCCAACACCGCTTCCATCTCCACGGCCGCGTGTCGCTCTTGGCCACGGTGGTGTTCGGTGTGATGATTGTGTTGCTGATTAAGGTCGTCCACCCACACGTCGAACGGCTGACGGATCGGATTTCAGACGGCACGAGGCAGATGTTGGCCTTGGGGCTGGTTGGCGTGATTGCGGTAGATTTTTTGGTGACGGTGGTTGGGTTGGTGACGGTTTCTTATTAGAGTGAATATAGTAAAACCCCTGCAAGCATATAGTTGCAGGGGGTTTTTATCAGAGCGGTGTTGCAGAATCTTAAATTTCTTGACCTTAAAAAAGACAAAAGCCTGCGCTAAAAATATTTTTAGCGCAGGCTTGACATATTCGTGGTCACAATAATCAAACAAGATTCAAAATCCCTTGACCTTGCCCTTCACAAATCGAAGCGCAATCTTTGCTTCGATTTGAAGCGAACGACGGGATAGCGTAGCGTAGTTTTCGTCCAAAGGCCGCAGGCCGACGACGGAAACGGAGCGCAACTATCCCGGTAGTGAGCTGGAGGCGACACCCGGATTTGAACCGGGGAATAGAGGTTTTGCAGACCTCTGCCTTACCACTTGGCTATGTCGCCGAAAGGTCAAAGGACATACGGCCTCGCAAAGCGAGGCCGTTGGAGCGGGAGACGAGATTCGAACTCGCGACTTTCACCTTGGCAAGGTGACACTCTACCACTGAGTCACTCCCGCGCGAGTTATTGCGGCTCACTATAAGAAGCGAGCCGCAATGGTGCCTCCGGTCGGAATCGAACCAACGACACGCGGATTTTCAGTCCGCTGCTCTACCGACTGAGCTACAGAGGCTTATGAGAGGCACCGTTTTTCCTACAGCATATGCAGACTATAAGTAAAAAGATACCTCGTGGCGACCCAGAACGGGCTCGAACCGTCGACCTCCAGCGTGACAGGCTGGCGTTCTAACCAACTGAACTACTGGGCCACATGGTGGGAGTAACAGGACTTGAACCTGTGACCCCCTGCTTGTAAGGCAGGTGCTCTAACCAACTGAGCTATACTCCCGTGGAAAGCCTAGTCATTATACTAGAATCTAAATCGGATGTCAATACACCTTTTTCAGATTTCTTCTGAATTCGTTTTGCGCAACCATATTTTGTAGGGGCGACCATTGGCCGTCCGCCGCTTCCCACACCATAAACATCACAAAACACGGACGGCCGATGGCCGCCCCTATTTTTGTGAAAAAACTCACACTCCATTCCTTTGACAAACCACCCAAAAAGTAGTAAACTACACAGATAGCGTAAGGTGGTGCAAATTATGATAAAAAAATCCGGTAAACTCGAATACGTCGGCTACGATATCCGAGGCCCCGTCCTCGACCTCGCAAACGATATGCTCGACCAAGGCATAGAGATTCTCAAGCTCAATACAGGCAACCCCGCCCCCTTCGGCTTCGATGCGCCCGACGAAATGATTCAAGGCCTCATCGAAAACGTCCGCGCGTCGCAGGGTTACTCCGAATCCCGCGGTATAGAACCCGCCCGTGCGGCGATTGCGGCCTACTGCGCCGAAAAGGGCATCAAAGGCATCACGCCCAATGACATCTACACCGGCAACGGCATCTCCGAACTGATTCTGCTCAGTATGCAGGCCCTCTTGGAACCGGGCGACGAAGTTTTAGTCCCCGTACCCGATTACCCCCTGTGGACGGCGGCCATCACCCTCGCAGGCGGCACAGCGGTTACATACATGTGCGACGAGCACGCCGAGTGGAACCCCGACACGGCAGACATCGCCGCCAAAATCACCTCCCGCACCCGCGCCGTCGTGGTAATCAACCCGAACAACCCCACGGGCGCGCTCTATCCCAAAGAAATCCTGCTCGAAATCGCCGAACTGGCCCGCAAACATAAGCTCATCGTCTACTCCGACGAAATCTATGACCAACTCGTCATGGACGGCCACGTCCACCACTCTATGGCCGCCCTCGCGCCCGACCTTTTCACCGTTACATTTAACGGCCTCTCCAAGAGCCATTTAATCGCAGGCTTCCGCTCCGGTTGGATGTGCCTGTCGGGCGACAAGGCGGGAGCCAAGGACTACATACAAGGCCTCAACATGCTCGCCTCCATGCGTCTCTGCTCCAACGTACTGGCGCAGTCCGTCATCCCCTACGCGCTGGCCGACAGAGAAACCCCCGCCGCCTTAGTCCGCCCCGGCGGCCGCATCTACGAACAGCGGGCGTATATCACAAAAGCCATCAACGACATCCCCGGCCTCTCGGTGGTGGAGCCGAAAGCGGCCTTCTACCTCTTCCCCAAGATGGACGTCAAACGCTGGAACATCACGAACGACGAACAGTTCGCCGTAGATTTCCTCAAGGAGAAACAAGTCCTCATCACCCAAGGCAGCGGCTTCCATTGGCCCCGCCCCGACCATTTCCGCATCGTCTACCTCCCCGACATGGACACGCTGGAACAACTCGCCGCAAGGCTGGCCGATTTCCTCGACGGTTATTGGCAAAAGTAGCAGACTGTGATAGAATCGTAGGGGCGGATTCCATATCCGCCCTCCTCACATACAACACGGGGCGGATATGGAATCCGCCCCTACAACATAGGAGAATCATCCATGACAGAGTCCACGAAAAAACCTGTTATCTTCAGCGGAATGCAGCCCTCGGGCGCGCTCACGCTTGGTTCCTTTCTCGGTGCGCTCAAAAACTGGGTCGCACTCTCGGAGGAATACGACTGCTACTACTGCATCGTAGACCTCCACGCCATCACTACTCGGCAAGAACCCGCAGACTTACGGCGGCGGTGTTTGGAACAAATCGCCCAGTACATCGCCTGCGGGCTTGACCCCGCGAAAAACACGCTCTTCATCCAGAGCCACGTACCGGCCCACTCCGAACTGGGCTGGATCCTCAACTGCTATACCATGTTCGGCGAACTCAGCCGCATGACGCAGTTCAAAGACAAGTCCGCCCGCAACACAGATAACATCAACGCGGGTCTGTTCACCTACCCCGCCCTCATGGCGGCGGACATCCTGCTCTATCAGGCAAACCTCGTCCCCGTCGGCGATGACCAGCGGCAGCACGTAGAACTCGCCCGCGACATCGCCACCCGCTTCAACGGCGTCCACGGCGACGTGTTCACTATACCCGAAGCCTTTATTCCCAAGACCACAGAGGGCGCAAGGGTCATGAGTCTCGCAGACCCTACCCGCAAGATGAGCAAATCCGAGCCCACAGGCGGCTGCGTCTACCTCATGGACAAGCCCGAGACCATCCTCAAGAGCTTCAAACGCGCCGTCACCGACTCCGACGCCGAAGTCCGTTACGACATCAAAGAAAAACCCGGTGTCAGCAACCTCATGAGCATCTATTCCTCCACCACAGGCAAAAGCTTCGAAACCATCGAGGCCGAATTTGCGGGCCAAGGCTACGGCGCGTTCAAAGAAGCCGTCGGCGAGAGCGTCATCGAACGCTTTCGCCCCATCCGCGAGCAGGCGGAGGCACTCTTGCAAGATAAGACCTATCTGACCCAAGTCTACACCGAAGCCGCCAACCACGCCGCCTATACAGCGAATAAAACGCTGCGCAAGGTGCAGAAGAAACTCGGCTTCGTAGCGAAATAGCCCCGTAGGGTGCGACGCCCTCGGCGCACCGCCCCCTCACATCACGATAGACGGCGCGCCCTACAACAGCCACCAAGTGTACACTGTACACGCATCCGCGAGGTACACATATGCCTTTCATCACCTATCAATTCACCCTCCGTGTCATCGCTGCCCTTACTGCGGCCTTGCTCATCAGCCTTCTTGCCACGCCGCCGGTCAAGCAGTTCGCCGAGCGCATCGGTGCCATGGACATCCCCAAAGACGACAGACGCGTCCACAAAGAACCCATCCCGCGTCTGGGCGGGCTTGCTATTTTCATCGGCTTTGTGCTCAGCGTGGTCATCTTCGCCGAGATTGACAGAGAAATTCGGGGCATCCTCCTCGGTGCCGTCGTCATCGTCTTTGTGGGCGTGGTGGACGATATCATCCACCTCAAAGCTTGGCAAAAATTTTCGCTCCAAATCATCGCCGCCCTCATCCCCGCTTTCCACGGCGTAACGATTAACTTCATCGGCAACCCCAACGTGTTTGCCGCCGACCCCTACTTAGCATTCGGCTACCTCGCCATCCCGCTCACCGTGCTGTGGATTGTGGCCATCACCAACGCCGTGAATCTCATCGACGGGCTGGACGGTCTCGCCGTAGGCGTCTCCACCATCGCCTCACTCACCATGTTGGTGGTGGCACTCTTGGTCACGGCGGACGCAAATGTGGCTCTGATCCTCGCCGCACTCGCCGGAGCCTGTCTCGGCTTCATGCCCTACAACTTAAATCCCGCCAAGATTTTCATGGGCGACACGGGGGCCTTGCTCTTAGGCTACCTCCTCGCCACCATGAGCGTCTTCGGGTTGTTTAAATTCTACGCCATCATCTCCTTTGCCGTCCCCTTTATCGCGCTGGCTCTCCCCATCGCCGACACGGCTTTCGCTTTCATTCGGCGGCTCCTCAAAGGCCAAAACCCCATGGCCCCGGACAGAGGCCACCTGCACCACCGGCTCTTAGACCGCGGCTTCTCTCAGAAACAGGCCGTGTTCATCATCTATCTCATCAGCGGCTTCCTCGGCATGATTGCCGTGATTATGACCGCAAGCGGCTCCGTGCGGATTGTGTTTACCTTACTCACTTTCGTCGCCATCGCTGTTACCGCTTGGGTCGCTTTCCGCGGCAAGGCACTCAAACCCAACGGCAAATGCGAGGAGTGCGGCACAGAGGTAGGAGAAACAAAAGAAGAACTGGAAGGCCAGACGAGAATAGGAGAGGCCGATGAAGAAGATTAGAATTATGAGTATCTTCGGTACTCGCCCCGAGGCCATCAAAATGGCACCGCTCCTGCTGGAACTGCAGCGGCGGCCGGAGATTGAGAGTATCCCCTGTCTCACCGCCCAGCATCGGGAGATGCTCGACAGCGTAATGCACCTCTTCGGGCTATCCGCCGACTACGACCTCAACATTATGGAACCGGGCCAAACCCTCTCCACCGTCACCGCCAAAGCCTTAACGGGCCTCGGCCGTGTACTGGACGAGGCAAGGCCCGACTTTGTTTTCGTCCACGGCGACACCACGACCTGCTTCACCGCCGCCCTCGCCGCTTTCTACGCCAAAATCCCCGTCGGCCACGTAGAGGCGGGTCTGCGCTCCGGAGACGTTTACTCGCCCTACCCCGAGGAGATGAACCGCAAACTCACCGGCCAAATCGCCGCCCTCCACTTCGCCCCGACCGCAGGGAACGCGGAAAATCTCCGCCGGGAGGGCATCACGGACGGTATCTTCGTCACCGGCAACACCGTCATCGACGCCATGCGATATACGATTGACCGCTTCCCCGGCACGTTTGGGAATAAACTGGACGATATCGATTGGCCGAACCGCCGTATCATCACGCTCACTTGTCACAGGCGGGAGAACTACGGCACGCCCATGCAGGAGATTTTCAAGGCGGCAAAAACGCTGGTAGACCGCCATCCCGACATTGAACTCGTTTACCCCGTCCACCCTGCCCCCGCAGTCCGAGAGGCCGCACAGGCCATTTTGGGCGGCACGGAGCGCATCCACCTCATCGCCCCCTTGGACACCGTGCAAATGCACGCACTTCTGGCGCGGAGCTGCTTGGTACTGACCGACTCCGGCGGGCTGCAAGAGGAGGCTCCTGCCCTCGGCAAGCCTGTCCTCGTCCTCCGCAAAGAAACCGAACGCCCCGAGGCCATCACGGCGGGAACTGCTCGGCTCGCGGGCGTGGCGTATGACAATATCCTACACGAAGCAGAACGTCTGCTCCTAGACCCCACAGCCTATGCTGCCATGGCGAACGCCGTCAATCCCTACGGTGACGGCCATGCGGCTGAACGGATTGTGGATGCGGTATTGTGGCGGTTTGGGGGTATGGGGGAGCGTCCGGGGGATTTTAGGCCCTTGTAGGGGCGAAGCGTGTCCGCCCGGCCCTTGACCTTAGGCCCCTTCGCTTGCGAGGAGGCTATTGTCGTAGACGACTGGAGGAGCTTGCACAACAATATAAAAATTTTATATCTTAAAGGAGTAGTGATTGAAAATGGATCCAAGCACACCATATCCCTTAGACGATTTCAACGAATTCGAAGCAAGTTTTAGTGTATTTGAAGAAAACATGAATGACTATCTCGAAACTTTAGAAAAGTATAAACTTCTCAAAAGTGGTGATGTGCCGAACGTTCCTGATAAACAACTGGAAGAAGCTGTTATGAGCTGGATGTGGAATAAATTTAACGAAGATTGGTCTGACCAGTACCAAGTAATACGTTCTCTCCCAAAGCCGTGTCAAAATGTATTCAGCTGTAGAACCGTCGTTAACGAAGTAAATAACGGTGGTTTTAATCAGTTGTTTTTTAATTCTTCAGGACAGTTTGCGGAAATGTCTATAGAGGGCTTTCTAGCTTTAGGCGCACCGATGTTGAATAGCATAGCGCAAAAAGCCGTTGCACTATATCAACAAAACAAAGATGTTTTAGATGGTTATAACGACGGTACCCTCGAAAGTTTTTCTGCGTCCTATGAAGAAAAAATCTTTGATGAGTTGGATAAAACCTTTTATTGTGATGATGACACAATTGACTTTGTCAAATACATTCGTCTGCACGCAGCTTGTTTCGGAGACTGAGTTTTTAACCCCTACTCCTCCCCTCGCTTAAACAACGGCCAAACCCAAGTCACCGCCAGCACCCCGAGGATAATGAGCATATCGTCATCATCCCCCTCAAGGAACAAATAAATGAGCACCAACACCAACAAAATATCGCCCAAGTCGATCCGCTCCGGCAATTTATCCCGCAATGTCCCCCTGAGGCTCCCCGGCATGTCGAACATCGCCCCGAGGTCAAACCGGGACTTCTTCTCCTCCCCCGGCTCCTCCGGCAAGGGTAGCGGCTCCGTCTCCGGCGAAGGCGGCAACGGCGGTGCCATCCACCGCGGCTCCGGCGGGGGCGGATAATACGACTGCTCAGGCGGCAAAGGCGGCGGTGGCCACTCCGGCGGCGCAGGTGAAACCGAAATCGGCTCCGTCTCCTCCACCCGATAAAACTCCCCCGTATTGCCAATATAACGGTTATACACCCGCCTCACCCCCCTTTTCAATTAACAATGAGCAATTAGCAATTAACAATTAGCAATTGATGTATTCGCCTGCGGCGAAAAATTTAAATAATCCGCAAAGCGGACACCACCATTGTTAATTGCTAATTGCTCATTGCTAATTATTAAGCCGTTCACGGCTCACTAAAATATCCCCGTGCAACTTTCACCATCTGCGCAATCATCACCGCACGTTTGAGTTGTCCCTGTCGGGTGTCTTTCAAATGCGGCGTAATCGACTGCAAGAGCGTGGCCGACCCCCTCCCGCCGGAAAACCCCTTGACCAGTTTCTGCACCATCCCCGCATCCAAGCCGCCCAAGAGACTACCAAAATCCGGCCCGCCCGACGTACCGGGCAAGGGCGGCGGAGGCGATGACCCGCCCTGCGGCGCATCCGAGCCTCCCCCGCTCCCCATCAGATTCCGGGCCAAGGCCATGATTTTTTCCATCTCCTGCGGATTGTTTAGAATCCCATTCAATTTTTCCTCAAACTCACCCATGACCCTGCTCCTGTATGTAATCAGGCCGGGCGGATATGGAATCCGCCCCTACTGTCCTGCGTTTGGTGTAGGGGCAGATTCCATATCCGCCCTGACCGCCTAAGTATGCTACTTCTTCATCATTCTTTGTATTTCTCCAATCAGCCGCGCGCCCTCCTGCGTCTGCATCAGCGTATCAAAGGTCTGCCGCAAGGCTCCCATGTCGCCGGACTGCACGGCCTGTTTGAGTTTATCGGCATCCTGCTCCATGATTGACTTCACTTTCTGCCCGTCCGAAGAACCGACAATTCGGCCCAGATCCTCCGCTTTTGACGATACCAATTGTTCTGCTTTGTTTAAATCCATAAGGTTTCCCTCCTATTCGCTCCAGTATATGAGGAAAGCCCAAAGAGGTGATACACTCCATGCAAATCCTGGTCTTTTCCGACTCCCACAACACCATAGCCTCCATGGAGAAAGCCGTGCGAGAGATAAGCCCCGACCTCATCCTCCATCTGGGCGACTATGAGACGGACGCAAAAGTCCTCGCCAAAGCCTTCCCCCACATCCCGCTCCGATTTGTGCGGGGCAACTGTGATTTGATATCCAAAACCCCGGAGACGGAGGACTTCATCATCGCCGAAAAGCGCATCGTCATGACCCACGGCCATCGCTACAAGGTCAAATCCGACCTCACCGCGCTCTGCAACATGGGCCACTTCGCCGAGGCAGACCTCCTCCTCTTCGGACACACGCACATTCCGTACTACGAGCAAATCAGCAAAATGCACGTCCTAAACCCCGGTAGTGCCGCCCAATGCGCCGGACTGATTGAGATAACCGACGGGGAGATACGTTGCAAACATATCCCCCTTTAATCCTATGCCATTTGTATGGTACAATATGTAGGGGCGACCGACCCGGTCGCCCGGTGTATCAAATTTGCAAAGAGGCACGGGCGACCGGGTCGGTCGCCCCTACAAACCACGTACCCCCCAGGGACGCCATACATGACGTCCACCCCCCACACAAACGATATCCCAACGAAGGAGACCCCTATGAACATCACCAAGCGCATCGCCGTCAAAGTCGGTACCTCCACCCTCACGCACGAGGGCGGCGCACTCAATTTCCGTAGCATGGAACACCTCGTGCGTGTCCTGTCCGACCTCAAAAACATGGGCCACGATGTCATCCTCGTCTCCTCCGGGGCCATCGCCGTGGGCGTGCAAAAACTGCGCCTGCCCGGCCGCCCGGTAGAGCTTCCGCTCAAGCAAGCGGCCGCCGCAGTCGGCCAGTGCGAACTCATGCACCTGTATGACAAATTCTTCGGCGAGTACAATGTCATCGTCGGTCAGATCCTGCTCACCCGGGAAGATGTGGAACGCCCCGCCATCAAAGAGAGCCTGCTCAACACGCTCCACGCCATCCTCGACCTCGGCGCGGTCCCCGTTATCAACGAAAACGACTCCGTCAGCCACGAAGAAATTGAATCCCGTGACAACATCTTCGGCGACAACGACACCCTCTCCGCCATCGTCGCCGACATGTGCGACGCCGACACCCTCGTCCTCCTCAGCGACATCGACGGCATGTTCGAGGAAGACCCCCGTGAGAACCCGAACGCGCGGCTCATCCCGGAGATTCGGGTGCTGGACGATACCATACGCGCCAAAGCCATGGGCGCAGGCTCCAGCCGCGGCGTAGGCGGCATGATTACCAAGCTCCAAGCGGCGGAAATTTGCATGGCCGCGGGGATTGATATGATTATCACGAACGGGGCGAAGCCGGATGCGCTGTATGATGTTGCGGCAGGGATACCTGTGGGGACGCTGTTTGTGGGGCGGGATGGGTGCGTGGAGTAGTGGTGGTTTTTGTGGGGTGTACTTTTAACTGTCAATGTCGTCACTATTTCCATTGAACACTTCAACCATAAACATAACACCATAGCGAACACCACTTACAAAGCTGTTATTTGCGCGTTGAGCAGCGAGTAAATTTTTATCATCTATTATATGAAGCAATCTCTTTTTCTGCCATTTGTTAAAATCTTTTTTCAGCATCCCTGTGTTTGTCGCTATGCGTTGCAATGCAGCTCTGTCTGTTTCTTGTGTAAAATCGTGTTGATAAAATAGGTTTTCTAAGATGCTTCCCATGTGCATGTCTCCTTGATTTTTTTAATGTGATTTGGTATCATTACCACATGTGTGCATGATAATATTTGACACGATAATATTTGTCGTATTTTGTTTGCATTATACACGACTATATCTGTCGTGTCAATCTCTTTTTAAAAATTTTCGAGGTGGTTACTATGTCTTTTTTTTCAGATAGAGTGAAAGAGTTGCGTAAGGAAAGAAAAATGACGCAACGCCAAATGGCAAATGTATTGGGAATAACTGAAAGAAGCTATCAACGCTATGAGGCAGAGAATAATCCAAACAATGAAACATTAATTAAACTCGCCGACTATTTTGATGTCAGTACTGATTATCTTTTAGGCCGATCAGACAACCCCAGACGACAATAGCCCCCTCGAAAGGAGGCACTTCCATGAAATTCTTATTACTAATACTACTTCTGCTTCTATTCGCAGGCTGTCAAACGCCCGACGCAATCGGCCAAACAACTGACGATATCACGGACTATTCTACACAAACAAATGACGACATTACAAACGATTCAACATCCCTATTGCTAACACAGTTAGAGGCAAGCGGATTTTCATTTGAGGAATTATGGGAAACGGATGCCTCTTATTCAAATCTTTCTGTCGGCGGCAGATTGATTCGTATTGGCAACGAAAGTGAACGTGAAGGGTTTTTCATTCATGAATACGATTCAATCGAGGCAATGACAATGGATTCTGCGCTAATCAGTCCGGACGGGCTCTCAATCAGACAGCCCGATTACATTATCCATAACCGTGATTTGTCCATTTATCCGACATACTGGTTTAAAAGCGATTTCATTATCGTCCGATATATGGGGGAAAGCGAAGAAATCATAAACTTCCTTACGAAACATCTTACCTTTTTCGCAGGACACGGTCACCCCGACCAAGCATCGGATGTTACACCGAATCCTGACCGCGACAGAGTGATACTTCTCCTGCCAAATGCTACAAGTAACAGGGTGCGGGTTATTTCTGCCGGAAATGAACGTGCAGCGGTTGAACATTGGAACCACGGCTGGGGAGACGGGATGTCCGCCAGCGGAATGTTTGTGCGTGCGGAATACATCGCATATTCCTTAATTCCCTTTCCGTTCGGGGACGATTTCCAAATCATTTTCGATGAACAACCGCTGGACAATGACACATACTATTATTTCTATAAATTGATTGACGGCGAATGGATACAAGTATTAGCCGTGTACTTACGAGGCAACGCCGAGCAGATTTTCCTAACCCACGGTGGTTCTTGGGCACGTGAAACGTGGGAGCGTGTAACGGCCGAATCCTTCCTTGACCTGCTGGAACCCGGGGAGTATATACTGGACGTGAGCGCATGGTGGGGCGATTCGGAAGGTGCGGACTCTTTTCAGAATTTTTTTAGATTTATAAAATAAACACCAACAACGGGACGCCCGATGTGCGTCCCCTACCATCAAGCATCGGAGGAGTCACCATGACAGTAAAACACCAAGCCACCCTGGCCAAACAAACCGCCGCAACCCTCACAACAGCAAGCACCGCCGCAAAAAACACCGCGCTCGCCGCAATCGCCCGTGCGCTGGACGAGCACCGCACGCAAATCATCGCCGCCAACGCCAAAGACATCGAGGCCGCCAAGGCCGCGGGTATGGCCAAGGGGATGCTCGACCGTCTCACGCTCACCGAGACCCGCATCAGCGACATGATTACCGGCATCGAAGAAATCATCGCCCTCGATGACCCCGTGGGTGAGTTCGTCAGCATGTCCACACGGCCGAACGGTCTCACTATCGGTAAAAAACGTACCCCGCTGGGCGTGATTGCCATCATCTACGAATCCCGCCCCAATGTGACGGTGGACGCCGCCGTGCTCTGCCTCAAGGCAGGCAACGCCGTCATCCTCCGCGGCGGCAAAGAGGCCATCCACACCAACACCGCCCTCATGAACGTAATGCGTGACGCGCTGGCGGACACCGAAATCCCCGCAGACGCCCTGCACCTCGTCGCCGACACGAGCAGGAAGAGTGCCGCCGCCCTCATGGGTCTGGTCGGATTGGTAGATGTCCTCATCCCCCGCGGCGGCGCGGGTCTTATCCGCACCGTGGTGGAGAACGCCAAAGTCCCCGTCATCGAAACGGGCGTCGGCGTGTGCCACGTCTATGTCGATGCCGACGCAGACCTCCAGATGGCCGCCGAGATTATCACCAACGCTAAATGCTCCCGTCCCTCCGTCTGCAACGCGGCGGAGTGTCTGCTGGTACACAAAGACATCGCCGAGGCCTTCCTCCCCCAAGCGAAAGCCATGCTGGACGAGTACAAGGTCGAACTCCGGGGCGACGAGGCCACCCGCCGAATCCTCGGCGACTGCGTCGTCCCCGCCGGGCCGGACGACTACGACACGGAGTTCTATGACTACATCCTCGCCGTCAAAGTCGTAGCCAGCTTCGACGATGCCCTCGCCCACATCCGCCGCCACGGCACCGGCCACTCTGAGTGCATCGTCACCGAGAGTTATGCCAGCGCGCAACGGTTCCTCGACGCCGTGGACGCCGCCGCCGTCTACGTCAACGCCTCCACCCGCTTCACCGACGGCGGGATGTTCGGGCTAGGTGCCGAAATCGGCATCTCCACACAAAAAATGCACGCCAGAGGCCCCATGGGGCTGCGGGAACTGACGTGTACGAAGTTTGTGATTTATGGGAACGGGCAGGTGCGGTAAATGTAGGGGCGCACAGTATGCGCCCACCACCAACCTCCCTTACTTCTCCGGCACCGCCGTAAAGTCCATCCGGCAAAATGCCGCAAACACCTCCTCCGGCGGGCGAGCCGGAAGATGACGAGTAGTAAATTACCACGAACGTAAAGTCAAAGGAAGAGAGTCTTGAGAGAAACCTTGGTTTCTTTCAAGCGTGTTTTTGCTTCCTTTTTGCACGAGCAAAAAGGAAGGCCCCGCCGGCGAGGCGAGCCCAACGTAAGAATAAAAAGAACGAGCTGAGCAAGCGCAACCCCTACAATGGTCAAGGTCAATCCTCAGTCGGCTGCGCCGACAGCTCCTTTGGCAAAGGAGCCTTTGTGACTTGTAGGCATTTGCCGCAAAACAACGCCGATAATCCCCCCTACAGCGGACAAAAAAACAGGGCAGACACAAAGGTCTGCCCCTACGAACCCCATAGCCAACCTCAAAACCAAACAATCAGCAAATCCACAACCTCCCCATAGCTCCGCACCCCGCTCTCCTCGCCATACCCCCGCAGCATCCTGTCATTCGCCGCGTTCGTCACCCGCTGCGCCACCTGATTCTTGCGGTCATGATACGCCCGAATATCGGCCAAATCGGCGAGGACATACTCCGACAGCGTCTCATGAATCGCCCAGAACCGTTCCGGGTCAGCCCGATGCAAGGCGTTCGACAGATAGCTGTATCCCATCTGATACGCCGAGTAGGCAAACAACGGATTGTCGCTCAGCACCCCCGCCAGTATCGCCACAAAATTAGCCTCATTTTCGGAGGCGATCCCCCGCTGATGGGCGAACTCGTGCAGCACAATGGCGGGTACTTGGCTCCGAGGCGCAAGCACATTGACATTGGCCTCCCCCGTGAATGGGAAGTAAAAGCCCACATAGTCCGTCATCGCCATAAAGGGCGAAATGAGCAGGGCCTTCGGCCGCCTGTCCGGCATGGCGAGGAATGGAAATTCCGCATTAAACCCCGCCATCGCAGAAAGGCTCTCGTCAAAAATCTGCCGAATGGGTGCGTCAAACACGCCCGCCTCATCCCGCGGCACCAGCGGAGCCGTGCGGTTCAGCCCCTCGGCGAAGAGAAGCGTCACCCGCTCCAAATCCTCCACCGACCCGCCCCCTTGGGCGTGGATACCGGAGCGTTCTTGGAAATTATCGGCGTAAAAATTCACCCCGTACAGAACCGACAATCCCGCGTAAGCGGTCAGCACAATCGCAAGTAAACTCGCTACGATGCGATACAGTCCGCGCCGCACAGGTGTCTTATCTCTTCCGCGCCGCCGCATACGGACAATCTCCCGCACAAACAGCCCAAGCACGAGCAAAACCAGCGCAAACACAAGTATTTCCGCCACGGAAAACGGCACCCATCCAGTCACCCACCCCATCGCCCGCCGAATCGGCAAGGCCACGGAGAACACCCAAAAATTCATCACCCCCCGCACATCCCGCAGGGCGTAAAACAAAATCAATGCGGCCACGTTCACGCCCAACCAAATGTGCAAGCCCCTATGTTGTCTCAAAAATTTCCGCATGTAACTCACTCCAGTTATTCACTATTGGTTATTAGTTATTCACGATTCCGAGGTGTTTTATGCCATACGATATGATTATCATCGGCGCGGGAGCCGCAGGCCTCTTCGCCGCCGCCAATATAAGGCCCGGCAAGCGGGTACTCCTGCTCGAAAAAACCGCCAAACCCGGCCAAAAGCTCCTGCTCACAGGCAGCGGGCAGTGCAATCTGACGAATGCCGGATCCATCGCAGACTTCCTCCCCCGTTACGGCCCAAATGGCAAGCGGCTGCGCCCCGTACTGTTCCCGTTTTCAAACCTCGCCCTCATGGGCTGGTTGGAGGCGCAATGCCTCCCCCTCACCACCCGCTCCGACGGCAAGGTCTTTCCCGCCTCAATGGACGCCCGTGACGTGCTGAACTTGTTGCTCGGCCTCGCCCGCAAAAACGGCGTGGAAATCCGATACAACACCCCCGTCACCGCCCTCGCACAAACGGATGATAATCCGCCCGCACGCTTCCGGCTCGCAACGCCCGCAGGCACATTATACACCCAAAATGTCCTGGTCGCCACAGGCGGGGCATCCTACCCCCGTACCGGCTCCGACGGGGCATTCTTCGGCTGCTTGGACACTATGGGGCTGAACCTCACACCACGCCGCCCCGCGCTCTGCCCGGTCTACGTCCACGACTACCCCTACGGCGAACTCTCCGGCATCTCTTTCCCGGACTGCGCCATCGTCATCGATACAGACAACAAGCCCGTCCGCGCACGGGACAGTCTGCTGCTGACTCACCGCGGATTCTCCGGCCTCGTCATCCTCAACAATGCCCGACACATCAGCCAAGGCGCAGAGCTCACCATCAGCTGCCTCCCCAACACCGACCTCGGTGACCTGCGGCGCGCGCTGCTCACAGCCGCCGCCGGGACGGCACAACAAGTCGGCACGCTCCTAGAGGCCAAAACCCGCCTCCCCCGCCGTTTCTTAGAGGCTGTCTGCCACAGGATAAACATTCCCCCGGACACCAAAGCCGCCCGCCTCGGCGGGGCTGAGATGGGACAGCTCGCAACCCTGCTCACCGCCGACACCCACACCGTCAGCGGCACGGGCGGATTCCAAACTGCCATGGTCACAGCCGGAGGCGTGTCTCTCGACGAAATCGACCTACCCACCATGTCCGCCCGCCGCTTCCCTGGCCTCTATTTCGCGGGTGAGGTCGTGGACATAGACGGCGACACAGGGGGCTATAATCTCCAGTTCGCGTTTTCTTCGGCAAGGTTGGCGGTGAGTGCTTTGTAGGGGCAGACCTTGTGTCTGCCCTTTGTTTTGTCGTTATTAAGAGGGCAAAGCCTCCTTTTCCAAAGGAGGTGGCGGGCACAGCCCGACGGAGGATTTGTTGCCCCTACTGCCAACTGGGTGTAGGGCAAAAGTCAAGGGCAATCCTCAGTCAGCTCCTTTGGAAAAGGAGCCTTTGCGGCTTGTAGGCTTGTGCCACGCAAAAAACGCCAACACAATGTAGGGGCGCGCATTGCGCGTCCGCACGTTTCGGTTTGCACGATGCAAAGATTAGCGGCACGGACGGCCAATGGCCGCCCCTACGACCAACGTAGCACCCCGCAGAGAATGATAGCAATCGTCCACACACTTATGCCCCACCAGTCTACCCCAACACCCCCGCCGCGTCAAGGAATATTCCGCCCTCGCCCCTTGACAAATACCCGCATAAATCGTATAATGAGTACACTCGCAATATATTTTTACCGATTATTATAGTATGCTCAATTTAAATCAACGCGACACAATGGGGCCGCCACGGGCAATCCGCCCGCAACAGCCCCTATGATAAAAGCGGCACGGGAACTGCATCCGGCCACTAGACCATAAGTATGCCGAGACCTCATACGGCGTGACGAGAAAGGAAGAGCTGCCCATGATTAAAATCGCCCCCAGCATCCTATCGGCGGACTTCACCGCTCTGGGCAAAGACATCGCCGAAGTCGAGACCGCCGGTGCGGACTATCTGCACTTTGACGTCATGGACGGCATCTTCGTCCCCAACATCTCCATCGGCATCCCCGTACTCCAGTCCGTCCGCAAAAAAACGGACATGGTGCTGGATGTCCATCTGATGATTACACAGCCCGTCCGCTACGTGGACGCTTTCGTCAAGGCCGGGGCGGACATTGTCGTCTTTCACCTCGAAGCCGACGAACCCCAGAACACACAGGCCGCCATTGACAAAGTCAAAGCCCACGGCAAGCGGGTCGGCCTCTCCATCAAACCCAAAACCCCGGCGAGTACGCTCATCCCCTACATCCGAGACCTCGACATGGTTCTGATCATGACCGTAGAACCCGGCTTCGGCGGCCAGTCGTTCATGGCCGACCAGCTCGACAAAATCCGGGAGGTCGACGCGCTAATCAAGGCGCAAAATCCTGTCTGCGAATTGCAAGTAGACGGCGGTATAGACCCCGTTACGGCTCCGCTGGTTGTAGAAGCGGGGGCGAATGTGTTGGTGGCGGGGAGTGCTGTCTTTGGTAAGGCGGACAGGGCGGCGGCGATTGCGGCGTTGCGGGGGTAGATAGAAATGAAAGTCATGAAAAAAATCTTATTTATCGCTTCGATTGCAGTAGTCGCAGGTGTGAATCTGATGTTTTTCGGTGCTTTTGGATGGCCGCTCAGGTCTGCGATGATTTTAAGCAACATCGGCATGGGCATTGCGGCTTTAGGGCTTGTGGTTTTACTGGTGTGTGCCGGGGTACTTGCCGTGAGCGCACTCGTGCGGCTTTGGGGCAAGAAAAGATAATTTATTGCAGATATATACAGGAGGAACCGACATGAACACAAACAAAACATCTCGTTACAAAAAAATCACACTTTTCATGGCCTCCCTCGCACTATTCGCTTTGACAGGATTGATTCTCTCCGCTTGCTCCGCAACAAACCCAGAAGAAAATGACCCGATAACCGAACAAGAATACACCCCAACACCCGAACCGGAAGAAATCAATATATCCATCATCGGCTTGCCGGTAACGCTCCGGGATGTCACCGTCGAAGAACTCGGGAGGCCCACGGGTGACCATACCGCAGCCTATCAATTGAGCCAATTTTTTACATATCCGATTGGTTACCCCGGCTCAAGCGTAGATCTATTCGCGTTCGTAAGGGTTTTGGATGTAGAACAATCGGCAACCGAGTGGGATTTATTGCAACATTCCACATTGCAGATACTGTCAACCGTGTGGAGCAGAGATGTCGAAATTCCTGAAACGGTTACGATTATCCAAGGCGTCCATTCCCATGGAAGTACAGAAGACCCTATCTTTGTCCGTGAAGGCGGCGTTTACCTGTTACCGTTAATCAATAATAGCGCATTTGATGGCCTCTGGCGTGTCAGATCCCCTTTCCGCGTACTGTTTGAAGTAGATGACAACGGCCTCATATGGAGCCATTCGTCTCTGGAAAGTTTTAGCCGCTTTGACGGCGAAGGCGCAAGCGTCGTTGTGGATGAAATTTTAGAAATCACTTCCGATGAAAACTTCGATGCCGCAACAACGTCCTTTGGTTATTGGGCGGGCCGAGACTGGGCATCTCTTGTAGAATTTACGGTTTTGTCTGTCACACGTGTCGAAGGCGTCCCAGATAGCTGGTCAGGCGGCCGCCACTATCGGCTTGTGCTATATATTGACGATGTATTAGTGCCGGGTAATGATGCCCCGCCGTCTAGGGGAAACGAAGTCATCACAATACTCCATTACACCGCCTCCGGCCAACTTGAGGAAGGACAGCGATACCTGTCACTCACGCATAGCTTTGTCCCAAATAACTATGGCCCGCACAGCCTCGACAGCCGCATCATCGCAAGAATCAACGAAGACGGAACTATCACAGCCATCCCCAGCGGATTCTATTTTAGAGACTTTGACGGCTTCACCGTGGAACAAATGAGAGAACTGACTGAACGCTCCCGCGCATGGTATGAGGCTCATGTCAAAGACTTATTCTAAAATTCTGCATTCTAAGCCCTACATTCTAAACTGCGACCAAAAGGAGCACCCATGGACTTCTTCCCCCCCGCCCTCGAAACCCTAATTGACCAATTCGCCCGCCTCCCCGGCGTAGGCCGTAAATCCGCGCAACGGCTGGCGTTCTACGTCATGGGTCTCCCCGAATCCGAGGCAAACACTTTCGCCGAAGCCATCGTCAACGCCCACAAAACCGTCCACGTCTGCCCCACCTGCCAGATTTTGACAGACCTGAGCCTCTGCAACATCTGTCAGAGCAACAGGCGTGACCGTAGCATTGTCTGCGTCGTCGCAGACCCGAAAGATGTCCTCTCCATCGAAAGAGCCAGAGAATACAGCGGCCTCTACCACGTCCTCCACGGGGTCATCTCCCCCATGAGCGGCGTAGGCCCGGACGATGTCAAAATCAAAGAACTCACCAAGCGGGTAGCAGACGGCGAAATCCAAGAAGTCATCATGGCCACCAATCCCGACACAGAGGGCGAAGCCACCGCCATGTACATCGCAAGGCTATTAAAACCATTCGACATCAAAGTCACCCGCCTGGCCTACGGCGTCCCCGTAGGCGGCAACTTGGAATACGCCGACGATGCAACCCTATTGCGGGCCTTAGAAGGCCGGCAGGAACTCTAAATAAGGAGGGATCCCCATGCCCATATGGAATCGACGCAAAAAGAAAGACGAGCCGCTGCCGGAGCAAGAGGCACTCGCCCTCCCTACGGAGATCGACCCTGCACTCCAAATGGAGTTCGAGACGTTTGCAGAGGATGATTCGAGCGAACCCACACCCCGCGAGACCAAAGACACAACCCGCACCGCCTCGGGGCTGTATCCGCACGAAATTGTCATCCTCGACCTCGCCGCTACGCTCTACACCGACCAAGAGGAGTTCCCCATCTTCTGGCGGCGGGACTACGGCATTTTGCAGATGCCGAAACTCCTCGCCGACCTCGTAGACCGCGGCTTCCTCACCGATGCCCCCATAGATGTCACGCTGGAGGCCGCCACGGTCCCTGCGCTCAAACAGGCCCTCAAAACCTGCGGCAAACCCGTGGGCGGCAAAAAGGCGGAGCTGGTGGATCGTCTGCTCACCACCGTCTCCGAGGGTGAACTCTACGCCCTCTTCCCCAGACGGGCTTTCACCCTCACCCCTGCGGGTATAAAAGCCGTGACCGAGGCCATGCACATCCCCTACCTCCACAAGCGGCCCGTAGAGGGCATGACCATTTGGAGCCTCCACCGCGCCGTGGCCGAACATCCGGAACAGTCTTACCGAGAACTCATCCGAGCGCACCTCGAAGACCGTTCACGCATGCACATTGAGGCGAAAGACTATGCCGCCTACAGAGCCTGCCGTTACCGCATGTACCAGTTTCAAATGGAGGAGAGTAAACGCAAACGCGCCTTTCCTTTCCTCGCGGAAGTTATCTACTACGACCTCTCCGGCGTCAGCGGCGGCACAGATACACTCCACCGCTACGTCAGCGAAAAATACTTCTTCCCCTACGACCAATCCATCGTAAGAATCCCCGCAAACTGCGTCAAAGCCATGGGCAAGCTCCAAGCGGACTTGGGGCTGTCAGAGGAAATGCTCCGCGCCTTGCTCATCCAGTTTCTGGGGCAGCTTTCCATTCCATTCCACCTCTTTACCGTGGAGGAATGTGCTGTCATCGTTCTCCTTGAACTCCGCGGCGACACGGAAAAGCTTCGCAAAGTCTACGAACTTGCCGAAACCCGTTTCAGCCAACGGAAATAGAAGATATTTCCCAAAAATCTTGACAACTCACGTAAACTATGATATGGTATTCCCCGCTGACATTCGCCCTTTGCAGGGTGCGATACCCACATCGCACCGCATCATCCTAGTGTGGCACACGGTGCGATGTGGGCATCGCACCCTGCAAGGGAGCTTCCATCAGGCCTTAAGTACAAACATGTACTTTTTATATGTAAGTTTAGACCAACCCATAAGGCAAATAAGAACCCGTCACAATTCCGGCGATACAGGGCCGAAATCGACGGGGCAGTATTACTTTGTGCACATTTCGCACGCAACAAGAAGAAAGGATAGATTGCTTTTCTGACAAAATTTTGGGTAAGATTGTACAAGATTTTGTCAGAGAAGCAATCAAGGCAAACTATTATGGCAGAAAAGAACACAGAAAAGAGACCTGCGCACAAGCAGTCTGAACGGCCTGCGAGACCGCAGTCCGAAAGACCCGTCAGAACACAGGTCGAACATCGCAAGCCCGCCCGCAAACAGGGCGAGCGTAAATCCGTAGGCCGTCCGCCCGGCGGGAAACTGAAAATCATCCCCCTCGGCGGCCTCAATGAAATCGGCAAAAACCTCACCGTCTACGAATACGGCGACGACATTATCCTCGTAGACGTCGGCCTCGGCTTCCCCGATGACGACATGTACGGTGTGGACATTGTCATCCCCGACTTCAGCTATCTGGTGAAGAATCAGGGCCGCATCCGCGGCATCTTCCTCACCCACGGACATGAAGACCACATCGGGGCCGTCCCCTATCTCCTGAAAAACCTAAACGCCCCCATCTACGCCACACGGCTGACGGCGGCCTTGGTAAACCTCAAGCTCCAAGAACACGGGCTTGCGCAGAAAACCAGGCTCCACACCATGGAGGCCGGGCAAAGCCAAAAGGCAGGCGTGTTCAGCGTGGAGTTCATTCACGTCAACCACTCCATCGCCGATGCGGTGTCCCTCGCCATCAAGACCCCGGCGGGTACGGTGGTGCATACGGGCGACTTCAAGATTGACCCCACCCCCATCCACGGCGACATGATAGACCTCGCCCGTTTCGGCCAACTCGGAAAAGAGGGCGTTCTGGCTCTGCTGTCCGACTCGACTAACATCGAAAAACCCGGCTACTCCACCTCCGAGAGCAAGGTGGGCGAGAGTTTTGACCGCCTGTTCAACGGCTGCAACAAGCGCATTATCGTCACAACATTTGCGTCCAACGTCCATCGGCTCCAACAAGTGATTAACACCGCCGCCAAGTACGGCCGCAAGGTGGGCATCACAGGGCGGAGCATGGAGAACATTATCAAAGTCTCGCTCGAACTCGGCTATCTCAAGGTACCGAAAAACACCCTCGTCGAAATGGCGGAGCTCAAAAACATGCCCCGCTCCAAACAGGTGATTATCACCACAGGCAGTCAGGGCGAGGACAGGAGCGCACTCTACCGCATGGCTTTCTCCGGCCACAAGCAAGTGGAAATCGGCCCCGAGGACAGAGTCATTATCTCCGCCTCCGCCGTCCCCGGCAACGAGCGGACGGTCTCCAATGTCATTGACGAACTCTTCCACAAGGGAGCAGACGTCATCTATGACAAATTCTCCGACCTCCACGTCTCCGGCCACGCCTGCCGGGAAGAGCTGAAGATGATATTGGCTCTGACACGGCCGCAGTTCTTCATCCCCGTCCACGGCGAGCATCGGATGCTCAAAAAGCACGCCGCCGTCGCCATCGAAATGGGGATGCCTTCGAAGAATACCATCATCGCAGAACTCGGCAACGTCATCGAACTGACGAAAAAGTCCGCCAAGATAAACGGCAGCGTCACGGCGGGCAAGGTCTTAATCGACGGCACAGGCATAGGCGATGTGGGTGCCGTTGTCCTGCGGGACCGCAAGGTGCTGGCAGAGGACGGCATGGTCGTCGTGGTCATGAACCTCTCCTCACAAGACGGCTCCCTCGTCTCCGGCCCGGACATCATCACCCGCGGCTTCATCTACGTGAAAGAGTCCGAAGACACGATGAAAGACCTCAAGCGCATCGCGCTGGAAGCCTTAGCCCACTCGGGCGGTACCGGACGAAGCGGCCGCATCGACTACAACGCCATCCGTAGTGCCGTCAAACACGACATGTCCGGCTTCCTGTACAAGAAAACACGGCGCAGCCCGATGATTTTGCCGGTAATTATGGAGATATAGGCGGCACTTTACCGTCCCCTTGCCCTTCGTAGCACGACGCCCTCGGCACGCCGAGGGCGTCGCGCCCTACACGTCACATCTGTAGGGGCGGATTCCATATCCGCCCCTACATAACCGGGAGCAGCCCACATGAACATACAAATCTTCGGCAAGAAAAAGTGCTTCGACACCAAAAAAGCCGAACGCTATTTCAAAGAACGCCGCATCAAAGTCCAAAACATCGACCTCGTCCGCTACGGCATGAGCCGTGGCGAATTTGGCAGCGTAAAAAATGCGGTGGGACTGGATAACCTAATCGACCCCGCCGCCGACGGCGCAGAACTGGTCGCCTATCTGGCACATACGGCGGACAAAGAGGAGAAACTCCTCGAAGAGCCGTGGCTGCTCAAAACCCCCATCGTCCGCAACGGTAAACAGGCCACGGTGGGCTATTGCCCGGATGTCTGGGCGAAGTGGGAATAATATTATGTGTAACACATTTACAAATCAATTTATTGCGAACGAGAAAAATCACGCGTTCTTGAAAGCCACTATGATGGGGCCAAACGCCATGCGGATATCCGAAGAATTGGCATCGTATTTGACCATTACCAAAGAGATGCGCATCCTTGACCTCGCCTGCGGCATGGGGCTTTCTGCGCTTTTCCTGACACAGCAATACGGCGCGACAGTTTTCGCCGCCGACCTTTGGATTTCGCCGACTGAGAACTATGAGCGTTTCAAGTCGGTCGGGATTGCCGACAGAGCCATCCCGGTTTCCGTTGACGCGACAAAGGGCCTGCCTTTTGCGCACGGGTATTTTGACATCCTGTTCACCGTTGACGGCTATCACTATTTCGGTGACACGGAAGAAATGCTCCCGTCCCTCATTCCCTTCGTGAAAAAAGGCGGCTATATCGCCATCGCAATCCCCGGCTTGCACTATGAGTTTGGGGAAAACGTCCCCGATGAAATGAAGCCGTGGTGGAACGAGCCGGAGATTGCAAGGACAATACGCGGTCTGGATTGGTGGAAGGACTTGTGGCGCAAGACGAGCGGAATCGAGATTGTGGACATCCGTGAAATGGCCTGCCACAAGCAGGCGTGGGACGAATGGCTTACCGGGTACATTCCCGAAGCCGCGGAGGACATCCCTATGATGGAGGCTGAAAACGGCAAGTACTTCAATACGATTCAGTTGATTGCCAGGGTGATTTGATTCATCGCCGAAAGCAAAAAAGACACCGCATCCGGGTGGATGCGGTGTCTTTTTATAGTCAAAACCGAAAATCAATCCCCGCCTGTTTCAAAATCGCATTGGCGGTATGCCGTGACTTAATTTTCCCGTCCACCGTCACATGGCGTTTTGTAATAGGGCTAAACCAGATGTCATGGTCGCCCTTCCCACGGCGATAAAAGGTACATCCACTTTGGGTAAGCACCTTCCGCACCTGCTTCTCATATTCAGCCATTCACAACCAGCCTCTCATACCGTTGCGTACTATAAGACAGAGATATCTCATCATCTGCTACACCATTGAGTACAAGCAATTCAGGTACTGTAACACGGATACGCTCGACAAGCGCATCAAAAGATCCGTGCTCTAAAACAAGCCCCGGCACATCTTCGCTGGTGGCAATCCACACAAACGCCTCATCGTCCCACATAAAGTTGATTTGATATGCGGCCATTGTCGTTCACCTCACTTCTGGCTAACTTACCCTCATTATACCCCACCCGCCCCCAAAACACAAGCCTACCGCCACAAGCGTACATGCCCCTGATCATGAAACTGCTTCAAGAGCAAAAACCCCATCGGAAACGTTATCATCCCAAGCACCCCCACCAACCGAAACCCCAGATACATCGCCATCAGCGTCGCCACGGGGTGCAAACCCATCTGCGCACCGATAAACCGAGGCTCCATAAAGCTATGCGTCACACTCACCGTAGCATAGGTGAGAATCAGCCCCACACCCATCGTAAAATTCCCGCCCAAGAGACTGAGCAAGGCCCAAGGAATCAGCACCGTCCCCGTCCCCAAAACGGGCAGGGCGTCAATGACCGCAATCAGGGCCGCCAGCAATATCCCATACGGCACCCGCAAAACGAGCATCGCAATCGTGAGGAGTATAAAAGTCACCCCGATAAGCTTCACCTGCGCCCGCCCCCACTTGCCGAGTGTCGAGCGCATATCCCGGCCAATCTCCCGCACCCGCTCGTGCCACTTGGCGGGGATTTGCCGCAGGAGAAACGCCGTCACCTGCGGGAAGCTCACGCTGATAAAAATCACGCTGATGGCATAGGTCAGAATAAAGAGGAAAAATCGCGGGAACGCCGCAGCCGCAGAGGCCGCAACACTAAGCAATCTCGTGGAAAGCTGTCCCGGCAGCTCCTCCAGCATCAGCGTAAAGCTGTCAATCCCCGCCTGTATCATCGCCTGCGTCTCCACGGGGGCGGCGATGACAAAGTGATAGAAATAGCTCTCCAACCGCCCGAATACATCTCCCACCTGTCCCGCAATCTCCGGCAAGTTGCGGGCAAAGATGCCGATGCCGTTGATGAGTTGGCTGACCGCAAGGCTGACCAGCGAAATCAGCAAGGCCAACACCAGCAGACTGCAAACCGCCGCCGCAAAGCCCCGCCGAAACCGAAAGCGTACAATAAACCACCGCACCCCCGGCTCCATCAGCCGCGCCGTGAGCCATGCCAGCAAAAACGGTGCCGCCCAAGGCAGCACAAAACGCACCGCAACCCACATCCCTCCCGCCGCCAAAGCCGCATAAAGTGCCCAAGTCAATATTCGCTGATGTTTCGCCATAGTCACCTGCCCGTCCCGCAAAAACGCGTCCCTCCCCTCATATGTATGCAAATGCCGGGCAAGCCATTCTAATGCCTTGCACCCGGACGAAATGTGTGCTAGAATATAGGTTGCGCATCTAAATAATTTTTCCCCATTTCCACGGCAAATAATACCAAAGAGAAAAGCGGGTGTTCTTCCATGACTAAAATCGCAATACTGGGCTTCGGCATCGTCGGCACGGGCGTGGCGGAAGTTCTCACGGAAAACGCAAAAAAAATCGCCCTCTCCGCCGCAGAGGCGATTGCGCTGAAATACATCCTCGACATCCGAGACCTCTCCGACAGCCCCTTCGCGGACAAGTGCGTCACGGATTTCTCCGTCATCGAGCAAGACCCCGAAGTCCGTGTGGTAGTCGAGACCATCGGCGGCGCGGGCGTGGCTTACGACTTCACCAAGCGCGCGCTCTTAGCGGGCAAAAGCGTTGTCACCAGCAACAAAGAGTTGGTCGCCATGCACGGCTATGAGCTGCTGGCCATCGCCAAGGCGCAAAACGTCAACTATCTCTTCGAGGCCAGCGTCGGCGGCGGAATTCCCATCATTCGCCCCATCAGCCAGTGCTTGGCGGCGAATGAGATTTCGGAGATTTGCGGCATCCTCAACGGCACGACAAACTACATGCTCACGGAGATGGCCGCAAAAGGCGTCCCCTTCGCTGAGGCGCTCAAAGACGCGCAGGCACTCGGCTACGCCGAAGCAGACCCCACCGCCGACATCGAGGGCGACGACGCCTGCCGCAAGATTTGCATCCTCGGCTCCCTCAGCTTCGGCCGGCACATCTACCCGGATGAGGTGCCGACAGAGGGCATCACCAAAGTCACCCCCGAAGATATCTGCTACGCCAAAGGCATAAACCGCAAGATTAAACTCTTAGGCCGTGCGATTCGCACGGAAGACGGCAAAGTCGCCGCCTACGTCGCCCCCCACCTCGTCAACACCGACAGTTTGCTTGCAAATGTCGAAGGCGTACACAACGGCATCACCGTCCGAGGCAACGCCATCGGTGATGTCATGTTCTACGGCCCCGGCGCAGGCAAGCTCCCCACCGCCAGCGCGGTAGTAGCTGACGTCATAGACTGCGTCAAACACCTCAAAGCCCGCAAATACATAGCTTGGGAACAAGGCGGCCCGGCATTTTCAGCAGACCCCAAAACCTTGGTATCCCAATGGTACGTTCGCACCTCCACCGATGCGTTTATCACAGAGTCCATGAGCGCAATCGACCTCGCCCCCAAGCTGGAAGAGTGGAACGCCGAATGCGCGTTCCGTCTATTGGATTAAACGCATAACCGAAATGTAGGGGCGGCCATTGACCGTCCGTGCACCGGATATTTATGAAATGTTAAATCAGCGGACGGCCAATGGCCGCCCCTACATCATACTCCAATACATAGACCGAAGGGAAAATCAAAAATGTCATTGATCGTACAAAAATTCGGCGGCTCCAGCGTCGCCGATGCCGACTGCATCCGCCGTGTAGCGGGCATCATAGCAGACACTTTCCGCGCAGGGAACGAGGTCATTGTTGTTCTCTCCGCCCAAGGCGATACCACGGATGAACTGCTGGACAAGGCGGCGGAGCTCAACCCTCGCGCATCCAAGCGAGAACTCGACATGCTCATGTCCACGGGCGAGCAGGTCTCCATCTCCCTCATGGCCATGTGCCTCAAGGGCATGGGCGTCCCCGCCGTAAGTCTCACGGGCTGGCAAATCGGAATGCACACCAACTCCGATTACGGTAGTGCCCGCATCGAGCGTGTCACGGGCGAGCGGATTAAAAAAGAGCTCGGCCAAGGCCGTGTCGTCCTCGTGGCGGGCTTCCAAGGCATCAACCCCTCCGGCGATATCACGACGCTGGGCCGCGGCGGGTCTGATACCTCGGCGGTCGCCATCGCGGCGGCCATGCACGCCGACAAGTGCCAGATTTTTACGGACGTGGACGGCGTCTACACGGCCGACCCCCGTAAAGTCCCCGGCGCGCGCAAGCTAAATGAAATCACCTACGAGGAAATGCAAGAACTCGCATCACTCGGCGCACAGGTGCTCCACAACCGCTCGGTTGAGCTTGCGAAAAAATACGACGTGCGTCTGGAGGTTCTCTCCAGCTTCAAAAACACACCGGGAACTCTGGTGAAGGAGGTCACAAAAAACATGGAACATCTTGAAATCACAGGTATCGCAAAAGACACGGAAACCGTCCTGTTCGCCATCATCGGCCTCAAAGACGAGCCGGGCAAGGCCTTCAAAGTCTTCCGCCTGCTCGCCAACGCCAAGGTCAACGTGGACATCATCCTCCAATCCATCGGCCGTAGTGAGAGCAAAGACATCAGCTTCACCGTCCCCAAGAGCGACATGGACAAAACGCTCGCCGTCTTGGAAGAGAACAGAGACTCCCTCGGCTATGAGCAAATCGACGTAGACGCAAACGTCGCCAAGGTCTCTACCGTCGGCGTCGGCATGGTCTCCACCCCCGGCGTAGCCGCCAGGATGTTCGAGGCATTATCCGATGCGAAGATTAACATTAATATGATATCGACAAGCGAAATCAAAATCTCCGTCTTAGTAGCCGCCGACCAGGCGGACAGGGCGATGAATGTGATACACGAAAAGTTCTTCGGTAAGTAGGGACGGATGGTAATTCGCCCGCATCGTATGCACAAAGGCCGCACGGTTGCGCAACCGTGCGGCCTTTTCATTTCGTCTGCGGGCAGGCTGCCCAAACATTCTCCCCCGCGCGCGAAAGATGGTGGTGCGGTGGGCGCAGAAGCCCTCCACCCCAACAAAAAAAATCAAAAAACCAAAAAAAATTCCAAAAAACCACTTGACACATTTCAACTTATATGTTATAAATTATTATAATATAAATATATATAAGGAAAATATATATTATACGAAGGAGATACCCCCTCATGAAAAAGCAAAGACTCTTCCCTATCCTGCTCGCCGCTGTCTTGATTCTTTCTCTGGCCGCTTGCGCCGGAACCTCATATACACCTGCACCGCAAATCGACATAGCAGACACTCCAGTCTTCGCACCTATCACTCTCCCCACGCTTGAAGTAGAAACCGAGGATGAGACCGAGACCGAAGTCTTCACCCTATCGGCTCCCGCGCCTGCCAGACCCGCACCGCAGCCGCCCGCCGCGCCTGCACCCGCGCCCGAGCTCGATACCGATGAACCCTGTATCGAAATCGCCGACGAACGTTGCGATGACTGCTACTTCGATGAGTACCCCTGTGAAAAATGTCTCATAGAATATCCTTGTGATGAATACCCGGGCGAAAACTGCCCCGCGTACCCCTGCGATAAATATCCCTGTGACGAGTACCCTTGTGACAGCACAGAAAAACCCTGCGGCAACATCGCAGACGAGCCGGGCACAGACGAGCCTGTTCTTGAGGTATAATCCCGCTCAATCTCTGTAAAATCAACAGAAAAAAGCAGAGCCGCACATGCGGCTCTGCTTTGTCGCATTTTTATAGCCGCCCAAACGGCTATGCCCACTCCCGATGCGTCGGCTTCTCAGTCGCATCAGTAACCGAAGGAGCGGACGGCGGAGTCGAATGACTGCTCACCGGCCGAGGTGAACGGGACTGCGAATGTCCGCTCCCCTGCTTCGCCCTGTCATAGGCCACAAAAACCCGCCGATTCGGCTCCGTCCCGGAGGAAAACGTCGTTACGCCCGGTGTATCTTGGAGTGCCGCGTGAATCACATGCCGCTCATAAGCGTTCATCGGCTCAAGACCCATGTTCTTGCGGTAGCGGATGACTTTCTCCGCCGTCTTATGTGCCAGCCGCACGAGGGTCTCTTCCCGCTTTTTGCGATAGTTTTCGGCATCGATATAAATTCTGGTGCGCTTGTCCAACCCGCGGTTCACGGAGTAGTTGGTGAGCTGCTGAATCGCGTCTAAGGTCTCGCCCCGCCGACCGATGATGGCACCCATGTTGACCCCGACCAGTTCGATATAGAGCGTCCCGGCCGACTCTTCTCTGACTTCAGGCGTTGCGGCTATGCCCATCTTGTCCAGCAGTCCGGCGAGAAACTGCGTCGCCTGTTCGGCTGTACGTCCCGCCGCTGTAGGCTTTGCCGTAGATACCGACGCAGCTTGGGCAGGTGCTTCTTTTGTCTTTGCAGGTTTCTTCGGCTCTGACGCAGGCTCCGCTTCGGCAAGCGGAACCGGCTCATCTGTCATGTAGGTCACTTTCACAACCGCAGGCGACCCGCCGATGCCTAAAATGCCCGGCTTCGCCCGCCGTACAATCTCCACAGATACCTCGTCCCTGTCCAGCCCAATCTGCGTTAAGGCCTTGGAAATTGCATCATCTTCCGTCTTGCCCGATACTTCAATGAATGTCTCTCGCATAAAAGCTCCCATCAACCGCCCGGCCTCTACCGGAGCAGTGCCGTCCTTATAAACGACCGACGGCAGGCCGATTTTGGCACTTACCTGTCGTCGTCATCCTCATCGTCGTAGTCGTCGTAATCGTAATCATCATCGTCATAGACGTCCGCGTCATCGTCCACATGGATTTGGTTTTCCGTCACATCATCCGGCTCATCAAGGTCTAAATCACGTACAATCGGCTCATCGTCGCCAAACCGCTCCGGGTCATAGGCTCTGCCGCGGGCATATTTCCGATGCCCAATCCGCGAGGGATTGTATTCGCCGTCATCTTCCGCGTCTTCAGCACGGTTTGCGGCCTGACGTTGACGCTCTTTCTCCCGCTCTTGGAGCTGCTTTTTCTTCTTCGAGGTACCCTTGTTCTCTTTCAAAAGCCCTTGCGCGCGGAGTTCTTCCGTCCGCTTGCGCTTGGCGTCAAGCTCGGCCTGTTTTATCCTGTCCTTTTCTTCCATCTCCGCTTTCATGGCCGCATAAATCTTTTTAAAATGCCGATTGATAAACACGCTGGCAACGGTAAACAGCAAACTGGACGCCGTCCAGTAAAGGCTCATGGCCGCCGGGAAAGTGAACCCGATGAACAGGCTCATAAGCGGCATCATCAGCATCATGGTCTTCATCATCTGCGGCTGCTGCATCTGTGACTGCATGTAGTTCGTAGCCATCATGATTCTCTGCGAGACAAAAGCCGCAACCGTAGAGAGCACGGGCAGGAGGAACAGACCGATTGCCTGCGCCGGATTCGGCCCGACCTCACCGAGAATGACCCGCCAGTTCGGCTGCTCGCCGATGTTCAGGCCGAGGAAATTCATGTTAATCGGGAAAATATCAGATGTCGCAAAAAGCTCGGGCACAACCAAACTCAGCTGTTGGAAATATTGCTGAATATCACCCGCCAGTCCCACTTGGTAAAGGGCCCCTTCCCGCACGGGAGCATCCAGTTTGATCAAAACATCTCGCAAAAGTTCAATCTGTTCGGGACTCAGCCCCATCAGATAGGTCAAAGGCTGGCGGATAATCTGGAAGAGTATCAGGATAATCAGCATGGGGAAAACCATCCAGATACACCCTGCCGTGGGCTTTACGCCCTCTTGTTGGTACAGCTTCCGCTGCTCCAGCATGATTTTTTGCTGATTTCCGGCATATTTCTCTTGAATCGCCTTGATTTTGGGCTGCAAAAGCGAAGTCCCCATCGTCCCCCGCTTGCCCTTGATGTCAAAGGGGACACGGATGATGGTGATAATCAAGGCAAACACAATGAGTGCCCAACCGTAGTCATTCAGCAACTCGGCGAGATGGCGCAGTAAAAACGCAAACGGCGCGGTAATAAAACTCGGGATAAAATTCATAAAAACGGCTCCTTCAATATATAGGGGACGGCGTCCCCGACGCCCCGCGGTATTGCAATATGTAGCACAGAGCGGAGGGCATCGCCCTCGACACGCTACGGCACAGGGTCATACTCCACGCAGTCCTGTCTGCGAAACGGATGACACTTGGACAACCGCCGCAACGTAAGCAGGCTCCCCCGCCCCGCCCCGTATTTTTCCAAAGCTTCCAAGGCATAGGCCGAACATGTGGGCAAAAACCGACAAGACGGCGGCCGCCCCGGCGAAACAGACCGCCGATAAAACCGCACCAAAGCGATTAACACACGCTTCATGGCTGATCCTCCCGCAGTCCCAGCTTGTCCGCAAGGCGAAGAAAATCTTTCTCCAGCTGTTGATATGTGGCAACTTGGCTCTTCACCCGAGCCACAATTACAACATCAAAGCCGCGGCGCATCTCGGCCTCATGGAGCCGATAAATCTCCTTCAGCCGCCGCCGCACCTTATTGCGCACCACCGCTTTCCCGACTTTGGTCCCAACGGTAAGCCCCAAACGGCTCCGACCACGGAGACCGCGCCGACAATAGACGACAATCAAGCCTGTGGCCGCACTCTTCCCTGCGTTGTACACTCTGCGAAATTCGTAATTTTGTTTGATGGAGCTTGTAACTTTCACGTTCTCCACCTCAAGAATCTGAACACATACACCTTTAGGGCGGTAACTTGTCCCGCCCTAAACGATTGTTCCGATATTTTTTAGTGCGTCAGTCTGGCACGACCCTTGGCACGGCGTGCGGCCAATACCTTACGGCCGTTTCTCGTACGCATACGCTTACGGAACCCGTGCTCTTTCGAGCGTTGACGCTTTTTCGGCTGATAAGTGCGAAACATCTTTCCTGCACCTCCCCTGAGCAATTCTCATGAGGGTATATTATACATGAGAAGCATTGTGTTGTCAATTGTTTTCCAATTACTGTTTGCTTACTGATTCGCTTGCGGATACGCCTCTTCCAAAAACGAGACAAACAGGTCCGTCAAGTGCGAATGCGAAACCTGTCTCTTCCGCACATAATAGAATTTCCGCTCCGGCAACTTCACTCCAATCCGAAGCGGTTGAGCTGCACCCCGCTCAATGGCCTCCCTCGCCGCAACCACCGATACGACGGAAATCCCCAGTCCTTTTGCCACAGCGTTAATAATACTCTGTGTATTGTCAAAGCTAACGCTGTTCTTCATCTTCCCGAGGTCAATCCCCTGCGCCGCAAAGAACGCCTCATACTCTGCCCGCGTCCCCGAACCTTTCTCTCGCGCGATATAGGGATATTCGTACAAAAGCTCCCCCAAAGAATACTCCCTTGATTCCGAAAACCCTTTCCCGCAAGGCGCAATCAAGACCATCGCCTCCGTCATAAACGCACGAAACTCGCACCTATCCGCCCCAATTATACCGCCGGAGAATCCAATCTCTGCTCTTTGTGCGGCAATCCCGCGCGCCACCTCTAATGTGTCCGCCTGCCGCACATGAAAGGAGATATCGGGATACCGCTCCCGAAAGCGGGCGAGCATCTCGGGTAAAATATACTGCGAGGGAACCGTAGATGCCAAGATGCTGATGTCCCCGCTCAAATCTCCCGAAAGATGCCGCATCCGCAGGACGGCATTTTCCTTGCGCGCAAGGAGCTCCTTGGCATCCGCATAGAAAAGCTGCCCCGCAAGCGTCGGCGAGACCTCTTTGGTCGAGCGGTTGATGAGCTTTGTCCCCAATTCCTTCTCCAAGTTGTTGATATAGGTACTCACCGACGGCTGTGACAAGAACATCGCCTCCGCCGCCTTGGAAAAACCGGCGAGTTCAATTACTTTCACATATGCTTCAATCTGCCGAAAATCCATGCCTGCGCTCCCGTTATCATATATTTTAATACATTTTATTATATTCATCAATAAACAAGATTGCAAGTGTTTTCTCGGCGATGTACAATGGTGGCGAAAAAGGCAAGGAGAAAACGAAATGAAAAAAGAAATCAGTATTGAGAAAATAAGGTCTGATGCTGAAGGCGTCTACAAGGCAGGAACGTTTCTTTGCGCAGAGGCGGTTGTGTATGCAATACGGCAAAATATTGACCCCAATATGCCAAAAGAGATGATTGCCGCGGCAACGGGCTTTGCTGTCGGTGTCGGGGGCTCTCGGTGTATGTGCAGCACCGTTGCGGCTGCCGTTCTCTGCTTGGGATACTTCTTCGGCAGAACCTTTCCCACAACCATAACAGACCCGCAAAGTCAAAAGACGATAACTCTTGCCTATGAGTTGCAAGAAAGTTTTAAAAGCAAGAATAAAGCCTTATGTTGCCGCGTCCATCTCAAAGGCAAGGATACAGAGCGCGGCGAACATGTGGCGCAATGCGCGGGTTTTGTCGGTGATATGGCGGCTAAAACCGCCGAGATTGTAGCGAGGGAACTCGGCTTACAGGTCATAGCATAGGGCATTTCTTCAAACTGGCGGAATACCGAAAAAATGAATAATTCTTTGTTCTGCAAGGCACATTTCCGCAGGAATGCTGACGCCTTTCAAGGAAATGTAACGCGACAGAACAAAAAATTGGGCATTTTAGCGGTGTTGCGACCGTTTGAAGAAACGCCCTAGGAGAGGATAGCCACCATGAAGAAAGAAATCAGCATCAAACAGGTACAGTACGACGCAGAAGAGATCTTTCGCATCGGCGGATTTTACTGCTCCGAAGCCATTGTGTCCTCTATCAGAAAAAATATTGACCCCGATATGCCGGTAGAGCTGGTCGCTTCCGCTTCGGGCTTTCCCATTGGCGTCGGGCGTTCAAAGTGTATGTGCGGTGCAATATCCGGCGCAGTAATCGCCCTGGGGTATTTCTTCGGCAGAAATGAACCGACCGGAGGCGCAGATTCAAAGAGTAAAAAGTGTATGGAGCTGGCCTACGAACTGCAAGAGAGTTTCAGGCAAAATCATCAAGGCACTTTATGTTGTCACATCCACGTACAAGGCATGGATTTGCTAAGCGGCGAGCATAAAAAACAATGCGTCGCCTTTACGGGCGAAATGGCCCGCAAGACAGCCAAATTGATTGCGAGAGAGCTGGAACTGAAAGTCAATTATAATGATGTAGAGGTGCGCTGAATGAAATTCATAAAAGCTGTCCCTATGGCGGCTTGCGGATTGGCCCTTGCGCTCGCTGCGCTCGGAAACCTATTGCTCCCGCTGCCGCACGGGCAAATCATACGCTATATATGCGGTGTCCTGTCATTTGCGGTGCTGGTCGTATTTGCACTAAAAATCATGTTCGACTTCCCGCACGCAAAGGAAGAACTCAAAACCCCGGTACCCCTGAGTGTCTTACCGGCCGCAACAATGGCAATTATGCTGCTCTGTACTTATATAAGACCGTATGCGGGATATGTCGCCCTTGGCATTTGGTACGCCGCACTCGTTCTGCATGTCTGCTTGATGTTGCTTTTCATAAAACGGTTCTGCTTCGGCTTCAAATTGGCTGCGGTATTCCCAAGTTGGTTTATTGTCGGCGTAGGTCTGGTAGCCGCAAGTGTAACAGCTCCCGCTATGGGAGCTATCGTGATAGGGCAGATTGCTTTCTATGTCGGTCTTGTTCTCTATTTCGCAATCCTCCCCCTCGTCGTGTTGCGGATGAACAAAGTTCGGATATTCCCCGAACCTGCACGTAAAACGGTTGCAATATTCACAGCCCCGATGAGCCTGCTTGTCGTAGGATATTTCAGCTCCTTCGTGTCGCAAGGGCAGGGAAACGAAACACTTATTTATGTTATGCTGTCTATCGCCGCCATCAGTTATGTGTATGTGTCGATTATGATGTTCTCGCTGTTGAAAATTAAATTTTATCCCACATATGCAGGATTCACCTTCCCCTATGTGATAAGTGCCATCGCTTTTCGGCTGGGGGCTAATTTCCTCGCCGCCCGTCACGGACTTGATTTCCTCATCACCATCGCGGATGCAACCATGTGGATAGCGGTTTTCGCGGTCGGGTTCGTCCTGCTGCACTACATCAGATATTTCCGCTTTTGGCTTAAATTTTAGCGCAATAAAAAACAACGGACACCGCAGAGGTGTCCGTTGTTTTGTTGTTGTTTATTCGGGTCTAATACATACCACCCATGCCGCCCATATCAGGCATCGCCGGTGCGGCGGATGCGGGTTCGGGGATATCCGTTACCAAGCTCTCCGTTGTCAGCACCATGGCGGCAACACTTGCCGCATTCTCCAACGCGCTGCGGCAGACCTTGGTCGGGTCAATAATCCCTGCCTTTACCATGTCACCGTACTCCTGACGTGCGGCATCAAAACCGTAGTTCGCCTTGCCGCTGGTCTTCACGTTCTCCAAAATCACAGCACCCTCAAGGCCTGCGTTCTCGGCAATTTGTTTGATGGGGGCAAGCAGGCCCTTATACACCGTGGCCATGCCCGTCTTCTCATCGCCCTCAGCCTTGGCAAGCAGCTTCTCCACAGCGGCAGCAGCGGCTACAAAGCTTACACCGCCGCCGGCGACGATGCCCTCTTCCACAGCGGCACGGGTCGCGTTGAGTGCGTCCTCAATGCGGAGCTTTTTCTCTTTCATCTCCGTCTCCGTCGCGGCACCGACCTTGATCACCGCCACACCGCCGGAGAGCTTCGCCAAACGCTCTTGGAGTTTCTCTTTGTCATACTCCGAGGTGGTGTTCTCCATCTCGTTCTTGAGCTGACCCACACGGTCTTTGATGTCCTCGGCAGTACCTGCACCGTCAACAATGATGGTGTTTTCCTTGGAAATCTTCACCTGCCGCGCGCTGCCCAGCATATCAATGGTCGCATCTTTCAGCTCCATGCCCAAATCGCTGGCAATCACTTGGCCGCCGGTGAGGATCGCCATGTCTTGGAGCATTTCTTTCCGTCTGTCGCCAAAACCGGGAGCCTTGACGCAAACGCAGGTAAAGGTACCGCGCAACTTGTTGAGGATGATAGTTGCAAGTGCTTCGCCCTCTACATCTTCAGCGATGATAAGCATCTTCTTCCCGCTCTGCACAACGCCCTCAAGCACGGGCAGAATGTCTTGGATGTTGGAAATCTTCTTGTCCGTCAGCAGGATGAACGGCTCGTCAAGCACGGCCTCCATCTTCTCATTGTCTGTAACCATGTAGGGCGTGATGTACCCACGGTCAAACTGCATCCCCTCAACAACTTCGTTGTAAGTCTCTGCAGTCTTGGACTCCTCAACGGTGATAACCCCGCCTTGACCGACCTTATCCATCGCATCCGCAATCAGGCCGCCGATGACATCGTCACCGGACGAAATCGTGCCGACCACGGCGATATCCTTCGTGCCGCTCACGGGCTTGGAGTTCTTCTTAATCTCTTCCACCGCCACGTCAACCGCTTTCTGAATACCGCGGCGCATGACCATCGGGTTTGCGCCCGCGGCCACGTTCTTCAGCCCCTCACGAATCATGGCCTGCGCCAGAACCGTAGCGGATGTCGTACCGTCACCGGCCACGTCGTTGGTCTTGGTGGAGACCTCTTTCACAAGCTGTGCGCCCATGTTCTCATACGGGTCAGCCAGGTCGATTTCCTTGGCGATGGTCACACCGTCGTTCGTGATGAGCGGTGCGCCGAATTTCTTATCCAGCACCACGTTGCGGCCTTTCGGGCCGAGGGTGATTTTGACGGTATCGGCCAACTGGTTGATACCCCGCTCTAACGCACGGCGCGCCTCTTCGCCGTAAATGATTTGATTTGCCATAGTTTCTAATAAACCTCCTGTAATCCTGTAATGTTTTGCGACGGACGGCCAATGGCCGCCCCTACTATTCGACTATTGCCAAGATATCGCTCTGACGTACAATTGTCCACTCTTGGCCGTCAACCTTGACTTCCGTGCCCGAATACTTCCCGGTGATGACCTTGTCGCCTGCTTTGACGATCATCGTCACCTCGTTGCCGTCTACAACCCCGCCGGGGCCAACGGCTACAACTTCGTAGACCTGCGGCTTCTCCTGCGCCGCACTCGTGAGGATAATACCGCCCTTGGTGGTCTCCTCGGCCTCAATTTGCTTGATAATAACTCTATCAGCAAGTGGTCTTAATGTCATGTCTTTCCCTCCGTATCTTAAACGTTTTAGCACTCAAGTGTCCCGAGTGCTAATGTACTTCTTATCATAAAGGATGCACCCGTAAAATACAAATGGAGATTTCCCTAAATATTGGAAAATCTCCATGAATATTCGCGCCTGCATCCGATTAACTCTATCTACGCTCCAAAATCAAAGAATTCCTCTAATTTCCACCCGTTTTCTCCGCCTCGACAAAACTGTTCGTTTTCTCCGCTTCAAACTCCGCCCCCACGGGCGCGAAAAACCGCACCGCACCGGGCAAAAGTGTAAACGTGACCTCCTGCCGATACAAAATCTCACCGTCCACGTTCACGACAAACTCCCGCGCCGCCCGAATCGTCACGGGGCTTGCCTGCATGTGAGTAATCACCTGCGGAATCTCCCGATATCGCCCCGCCGCATACCTGCGCACCAATTGAGCCACCGTGAGACGAGAAACTTTCTTCACCAGTAAAATCTCCATCCGCCCGTCATCCGGCAGAGCCTCCGGCACAGGCGTGAACGCCCCGCCATAGCTCCGTCCGTTACAGAGACAGATGAGGGTATACTTCTGCCGATAGGTTTCACCCTCCGCTTCCACCTCCAACTCTTGTGCAACACCCTTGATGATATTGGCCAAGAGGCTCACCACATACGCCCCCTTGCCCCGCACCAGGGGCAAACGGCTATAGGTATGTACATCGCCCCCAATCCGAGCGTCGAAGCCGACGGAACAGATGTTGATGCCGTACCGTCCGCCCGCGTCGATGACGTCGAGGGACATCTCCCGCGCGTCCAAGAGCCGTTCAAGCTTGAAGAAATCTTCTTTTCCCCGGGCGAAGGTCTTGATAAAATCATTCCCCGTCCCCGCCGGGAAGTGCGTCACCGCCACATGCGGCCGTCCAACCGCGCCGTTAATACACTCATTGAGCGTCCCGTCCCCGCCGCAGGCGTAGACACGCAGGGGCGAACTGTGTTCGCCCGCCGCCTCTTTTACTTTCCGAATCGCATCCGCCGGCCCCGTGGTCTCATAAAGCTCCCACACATCCGACCGCGCCCCCATAACACGCAGGATCTCCGCTCGGACCTCAGCTGTACGCCTGCCCCCACCCGCAATGGGATTTAAAATAAACAAATGTCTCACAACACACCCGCCCTTGCCCTTAATTCTGCCATTGCCTACCTGTACATAAACAAATTACACTTCATCATCCCATTATAGAGCTTCCGCTTCTTATCCGCCGTCCGTCCGAATGCCTGTTCAAAATCGGCGTGCGCAGACAAAATGTACATCTGCCAGCCTTGCAGACCTTTCACGGCACAACCAAAGTCCCGGCAAATTGCCTCCGCTTCACTCCGCTCCAACACCCGCTCACCATAGGGCGGATTTGTCACCAACACGCCTTTGGGAGCCGTTGCATGGAACTGCCGTGCATCCGCAACTTCAAAGCGGATATCCGCCTCCACACCCGCACGTTTGGCGTTTTCCCTGGCCAAGGCGATACACGCCGGGTCGATGTCGCTTGCGAGGATGGTGTAGTCCCCATCAAATTCCTTCGCCTGTGCGGCCTCCCGCGCCTCGGCCCAGAGCGTGGGCGGGGTCTGATGCCACGCCTCACCCGCAAATCGCCGATGCAGCCCCGGCGCACGGTTCCGCGCCGCTAGTGCCGCCTCCACCGCAATCGTACCCGAGCCGCAGAACGGGTCAGCCAACACATCCCGCCCCCGATAGCGGGAGAGATTCACCATAGCCGCCGCCAGCGTCTCCCTGAGCGGGGCCGTGCCCGCCACGGGTCTATATCCCCGCTTATAAAGTCCCGGCCCCGTAGTGTCCAAATAGAGCGTCGCTGCATCGTCTCTGATGGCAAACTGTACCTGATACACAGCCCCCGTCTCCGGGAGACGCTCCACACCGTAGGCGCGCCCCAACTTATCCGCGGCGGCTTTCTTAATAATCCGCTGCGCATCGGGCACCGAGCGGAGTGCAGGCCCCAAAGCGTGTCCCTTGACGGGAAACGCTCCGTCTCTCGGCACAAATGCCGCCCAGTCCAAGGCCAGCGTACCCTCATACAAGGCATCAAAACTCCCCGCCGGGAAACTGTCGAGCGTCACCAGTACCCGCTCCCCCGTCCGCAGACCGATATTGACCCGTGGGATATCGGCCCAACTGCCGACAAAATACACCCGTCCCGTCTCCGGGCGGACGTCCGCCAACCCCATGCGCCGAAGCTCATCGCCCACCAGTCCCTCCAACCCGAACAGGCAGGGTACACATAAGTTTAGTTGCATATTAAAATCTCCTTTTTCCGATTAGGCTCCTTTTCCAACTGCCCCCCCAAGAGCAAAGCGATTGGCTTGGTGGAAAGGGTGCCTGTGGTGCAAAAGAGCTGTCGGCACAGCCGACTGAGGATTCGTCTTTGCAACGGACGGCCATTGGCCGCCCCCTACGAAAGCGTCCCCCGCAGCCCTCTTAAAAAAGAAAGCTGCCCTCGACAAAACCAGCCAAAACTTCTTACGGTTCGCTCTTTACAAATGCGCCATTAGGTTGTATTATATAGATACAGCTTATCCAACTGAACAAGCTCATATCTTTATCCCACAACCCTATTCTTGGCGGGCTACGATTCTGTAGTCCGCCCCTCTTTTTAAATGTAGAATTTAGAATGCAGGGTGTAGCGTTATTGTGAAGTTTAAATCATGCCGCTTTGCGGCATACCACCATTCTACATTCTGCCTTACTTCAAAAGTTCCACCACATTGCTGTTCATCAGGCCGTTCGGAATCAAAACTTGCGTCCCCTCTTCCGTGCGAATCTCTGTGTGGCGGATGCCGATTTCTTCAATCACACCGCGCACATCCCCGCCGTGGTAGCGCACGCGGTCACCGATTTTAAATGGCCGGAAGGCGAGCAAAATCAGTCCGCTCACGATGTTTCCCAAAGCCTGCTGGGACGCAAGCCCCACCATCACCGCCACAATGCCGGAACCGGCGAGCAGACTTGTCATCACCGTATTCATCCCCGGCACGTTCCGCAGAGCCGCCGCAATACAGACCACATAGACCGCCGCTTTCACTACATAACGCAAATACCGCAGCGGTGTGACGTCCTTGCCCGCCGCCAACATCCGCCGCTCCGCCCGCCGAAAAAGGATACGCACCGCTTTCAGCAGAATCACCAACGCAAGCAAAGCTCCCGCAGTGTGTAACACGATGCTCACCACACGGGCATCCAAAAACCAAAACCAATCATATACTGTCTGCATGAAATTCACCCCTTTTCATATAGGGTACCACAAAATGGGACGGAGGACAATCTCTAATCGTTTGCAAGCACGCCCGGACTGTGGTAAAATGATACAGAATAAATGAAACGGAGGACAATCCACATGCAAAGCGATTACGGTAAAGGCATTTTCAACGAAGACGACCAAAAGCGAAACCTCACGTTAAACCGAGGCATGTCCGGCATATTCGCTCTCATGTTTTTGGGACTGCTCGCCAGCGCGGCAACCGCTTACCTCACCGCATCCATACCCGAACTGCGTAACTTGGTGTTCGGTACAAACCTATATTGGCTCTTCCTGCTTGCACCGTTGGGGCTGGTGGTAATTGCCTTTCCCCGTGTTTGGAAAATGTCAGCGGGTGCGGCATTCACGCTATTTTTCTTCTACGCCCTCATAAACGGCATCACACTAGGCATCATCTTCTTGGTCTACGACCTCGGCACAATCACCCTCGCCTTCCTCTCCGCCGCCGGGATGTTTGGCGTGATGGCAATCTACGGAGCGGTCACCAAGGCCGACCTCACCAAGCTCGGCAGTCTCCTGTTGATGGGTCTGGTCGGCATCATCATCGCAAGCTTGCTCAATTTACTCATCTTCCGCAGCGCGGGGATGGACTTGCTCATCTCCTATATCGGCATCGCCGTCTTCCTCGGTCTCACCGCCTACGATATCCAACGCCTTAGGCGCAGCATGACTGAATACGGCGGAAACGCCCCCGCCGCCGTCATGGTCAAAGGCGCGCTGCACCTATACCTCGATTTCCTTAACATCTTCCTGTTCCTCCTCCGCATCATGGGCCGCCGCAGATAACACCCAAAAAAGCCCTCAGCTTCGACTGAGGGCTTTCTTTCGCCAAAAACCTTGACAAGCCCCCACAAGCCTAGTATAATAAGCCTTGCTCATTAAATGTCCTTGACCTTAAAACCCCGTCGGAGACTAGGGGGAAGGTCGAAAGAGGACTAGTTCCCTTTCGAAGACGCATCGTGAGCGGAACGAACTTATAGTGTTTCCGCAGAAACACTCGCAATTCTGGCCCAGTAGTTCAGTTGGTTAGAACGCCAGCCTGTCACGCTGGAGGTCGACGGTTCGAGCCCGTTCTGGGTCGCCAACATACAAGCCTGACAATTGTCAGGCTTGTACCACGCTGTTATAGCTCAGTCGGTAGAGTACGTCCTTGGTAAGGACGGGGTCCCCGGTTCGAATCCGGGTAACAGCACCAAGCAAGAACCCCGCAAGGTGTATGCCTTGCGGGGTTCTTGTGTATGCGAGCTGTTTGTTCGAGGATAAAGGTGGTACCCTCCTCACAGGGAACGGCGTTCCCGGCATTCCGCATCCCAATACTGTAATACCATGGGACGTCGAGGGCACCGCTCCCTGTAGCGAACACCACACACAACAAAGAGACCGGCGCGAAATGCGCCGGTCTCTTGCTGATTCGATTTGTCGCCTAGATATCAGACTTGTTTAGCTAAGTGCTTCGATAAGGATGTTCATGATGTTGGTGTTGCCGCCAAAGGAGGCGTCACCGCCATCTGCCCGATACAAAGACACGACTACCCAGCGGAGATACAGAGTTTCATAACCCTCTGCGGTTGCCGGCAGCTCAACCTCAAACTGGTTGGGCCCATAGCCGATAGTCGGGTTACCGCCGGTGGATGTCAGCGAAAGTTGGTTCACATCGCCGGCATTGTTCCACGTTACGCCGTCTGTGCTGTACTGCAACTGCCAATCACGGGGCGCAGCAGTCGTAGAACGCATAGACCAAGACACAACGATATCAGTCATGGTCTCTGTATTGATGGAACTGAGGTTCCAGCCAACGGGATCGTTGTTCGCCGCGTCAGCCAAGAATGCAACTGTAGCAGCTCTCCATCCTGCGGCTACCGTAGAAGTAATAGCGGAAGCCTCCCAACGCAAATCCGTTGCGCCGGCGTTGCCGAGCATCTGCATGGTTACAGGTTGGTCTCCGCCACCGATGGTGAGTGTTTGCGTTCCTGCATCCCAAGCATCCCCGAATGATCCGGAGCCTGTGATTCCTGCTGTCGAAACCGTCGTCTCTTCGGCCAGTTCCGTACGCGGAATCAAATTGCCCATCGCCTCTTCCAAGTCTTCCAGAGCTTCGTCGATGTCGTCTTGGGTCGGCGGAGTGTTGAGTGAATCGACAGCAGCCAGAACGTCCTGTGCGTGTACGAGAGCTGCTGCAAACGGTGCCCATGTCCACGGTGCGTAGTCCGCTTGAAGACGAACCTCCGCTAAATTAATAGCGGAGGTCAGATCTGTTGTATCAAGTGTGCCATTGGACGGTGCGGGAGGCGCAGGGCTAACCGCAAACGGCCCCCAAACACCATCCCACGTGCCCGTGCCGAGCCATTCATAGTCGGAACCGGGCATAATCGCGCCCATAATCCAGAGCATCACGGGCTGAGCAGTAATCGTAATCAGACCGTCATTGCGCCCTTCCTTCTCGCGGCCTACGAGACCGCTCGGACTCGCAGCATTCCCTGTGGCGGTGCGCGAATCATTGATGTGTACAGTCGCTGCTAACGTCAGTTCACCATCTTCCGTTACATGAAGACGTCCCACTTCAACCGTACGTTGGCCAACGGAGGTTGTGTCTGTCTCAATGGTAACTTCTCCGGCAATCGTAAGGCTCATCTGCGTGAGATTCACCGAATTGGTGGCATGCGCAGCCGTGAAGTACAAGGTGCCGTCGCCTTCAACGCTAATGGCCGCATAGAAATCATAGTCTGCTGTCCAGTCTGCGATCTCAATTGTCACTTCGATGTCCGCACCTGCTGTGATGGTCGCACCGTCAGCCGGCCGCACGATGCTTGCGCCGGATTCTAGCGCGAGCGTTGCATCTTGCAGGAAGTTCCAGCCTGTCAGCACTACATCGTCTTCTACTGTCACGGTGAAACCGTTACCCACAATGGGGGCGGTCAGCGTCATGTTTGCGGCGATGGTCACGTTCCCGGTCAAGATGCCGGTCACATACCACGGGTCTGCCGGCTCTACCGAGGTACCCGACTCTATACCCGTGATAACAAGACCATTAATCTGCGTTGGGCCGTTGTTGGCCATCGCGGTATTCACGTTCTGCGCGCCGGCACGATAGTTGGTGGCCTTTACCCAGCGGAGGAATACTTCTGCTTCACCGTCTACTGAAGACGGCAGGGTGCGTGCATGGGCAGTATTACCCGGGTTGCTCGGGTTTACGCTACCGGTGTTTAATCGAATCGGATCACCTACAATGTTCCAAGTCGCCCCGCCGTCAATGCTGTACTCGAAACGGAAGTCTCTGGGACCCGGGCCTTCCGAACGTTGCAGCCACTCAACTTCAATCGCTGACACGCCGGTCGCATTGAGCGATACCTGCCACCAGACGTTGTCTTCATGGTTTGCCGGTACATTCGCGCTTACGCCGCCAAAGGCACCGTTCAGCGGATGTTGTACGCCTGCTGCCATTTTCTGCAACGTTGCAGTCGTCAGAACCCCATCTGTCGGGGAGAGTGTGTTGCTGCCTGCACGGATTGTGTTGATTTCTTGGTTGATGCTCGGGTTGCTTGCGCCGTCACCCAAGTACACCCACTCTGCCAATACAACCGGCAGAACCGGCGATGTAACCAATGTCAAGCCGGCACGTGCCTCTGCCAAAGCGATGATTGCAGCGTCAACTTGACCTTGCGATGTGGCTGTCGCCATAAGCGTCCCGGCCTCTGTGAGTGCCGCAATAAACGTATTCCAGCTTGCTTCGGTGTAGTCTTCCTGGACATAACCGGCAGTCGATGCCGCAGAAATGGCCGCAAGCAATGCGCCGAGGTAGACCAAACCATCCGTTGCAGTATTCAATGTTGCCAAAGCACCGTCAACTTGGGTTTGTGTCGCATTTGTGTCGTTCAGAACTGTGTTCGCAGCACTACGTGCATTCGAAAACGGGGTCCAGCTCGTCGGGGCGTAATCGCCCATCACACGTGCGTTCGCAATATCTAATGCAGCTTGCAACGCAGCTTTGTCTACCGAAACCGCCGGTGCGGGAACAACAGCAAACGGACCCCAAACGCCGTTGAACGTACCTGTCCCAAGCCAAGCATGGCCGTCCGGGTTCGGAGGTAGTGCGCCCGCAATCCAGAGCATCACAGGAGATGCACTAATCGTAATCTGACCGTCATTGCGTCCTTCTTGAACACGGTCTTCAAGACCACTCGGATTCGCAGCAACCCCTTGACCAACGCGGGGAGCTGCAATGTGCATAGTCGCTTCCAACGTCAGGTCGCCGGTTGCCGTTACATCCAAACGTCCCACCTCAACCGTGCGGCGCACGTTAGACATGATTTCATCCGTTGCGATGGTAACTTCGCCGGTAACTGTGAGGCTCATCTGTGTGAGGTTCACCGAATCAGTAGCGTGTGCCGCATTCGTAAGGGTAATTGTTCCGGGGCCGGGTGCGACAATCGCCGCATAGAAAGCGTCCCCGGTCTGGGCCAGGGGAGCGATTAAACCGCTCGCCCCGGACCATGTGCCGGTAGTAATTGTCATTGCGAAGCCTGTCGCAGTAATGGTCACGCCGTCAGTACGTGTCACACTTGCACCGGGCTGTACAACGATGGTTGCGTTCTCAATGAGATCCCAGTTCGTGATAGATGCACCGGGTTCAACAGTAATCGTTTGGCCATCGCCGTGGATGTGGTATCCTGCGGGGATAACGAGCGCGTTGTCAACCGTAATCGGACCCGGAACCGTCCAACCGTCGCTCCAAGCGGGGAGAGCCGCCGTCAAACCGTCACGTGCATCCGCCAAAGCGGCAGTTGCATCGTCAACCTCTTGCTGCGTTGCGTTCAGGTTATCCAGAACGTCCCGGGCCGCATCCAACGCGTCCGCAAACGGTGCCCAACGGACGGGGGCGTAGTTCGCTTCGACATGATATCCGGAGTGATGAACCAACCATGCCAAGTCGTAGAAAACGGCACGATGTGTCAGCGCGTTTCTCGCATTGTTCAACGCGATCCGTGCATCTTCAATCTCTTGCGATGTCGCATCCAAGTCTGCCAAAACGGTCTCGGCTGCTTCAAGTGCGTCCGCAAACGGTGTCCATGTGGCAGGTGTATAGTTCATCTCGACATGGAGCTGCGCTTGGCCGACCAGCCATGCTAAGTCGTAGCGAGCGGCAGGAGCTGCCAGCGCGTTTCTCGCATCGTTCAACGCGATCCGTGCAGCATCAACCGCTTGTTGCGTTGCAACCGTGTTAGCCAAAACGGTCTCGGCTGCTGCGAGCGCATCTTCAAATGCTGTCCAAGTGGCAGGTGTGTAGTTCGTCTCGACATGGAGCTGAGCCTGACCGACTAACCATGCCAAGTCGGTTTTGTCTGCCGGCTGACGCCATGTGGTCGCGGTGAACAGCATATCACGCAGACCGCGTGCGCCGTGACCGGCCCATGTGCTGTTGTCAGTCCCTGCAATCGCTTGGAACTCGCTCCAAAGCATAGTGTCATCCCAGCGGGCTGTGTTTGCGTCGGAAATCGTCAGCGAATGGTCGTCTGCCAAGAGGACGCGGGGCTCACCAAGGAAGGTCATGCCCAGAGCATCTCCGTGCAGGTTGCCGGGCAGCGGGAATCTGTCGCCGCCGTTCATGCCAACGCCGCCAAAGATGAATCTTCTTACTGCGATGGTATAGATGTCAGTCGTGGTGTCCAAAATCTCCACACCGTCAATGAGCCAGTTGTATCTCGGACGTACAACGCCGTTGATTTCGTGGAGCAGGTCAATGGGTGCCCCTTGAACTGCGCCGGCTACGACGGGCGGTTGGCCGCCGTTGAGACCGAAGGTCGGCGGAGCCAAAACTGCGTTTGCGCTGGCAACCATGTTGAGCAGGGTCAAGAGATCACGGCCTGTGAAGTCCATCAAGAGGATGGCATCTTCAAAGGGCATCGTGGTGTAGAGCTCTCTTCTGGCGACAAGGTCGTCTGCCTGTCTCGGCCAGAGACCCGTGTCACGCCAGCCGCCGAAGTTGGAGATGAATACAACGACTTCGTCGTCTGTTCTGTAGTTCACGTAATCGGAGACCAGACCCGTGACCCATGTGTTTCTGCCTGCGCGGTTCGTAAAGTCTTCACCGCGGAGACCGAGCTCGAAGTCGAAGTAGTCTGCCGTATCATCGAAGAACTGCTGAACAAGTGCTTCCATTGCTTCGAAGGCAATCCGAACCGGGTTTGTGACATCGGTCGGGACTACGAAGTCACGGATAGCGAAGTCCGGGCTTGTTACGGAGGTAACATCGTCCAACTCGCCGTTTTCAAAATACAGGGAGATGGTGCCCAGTCTCATGCCGTGCGCACCCGCCTCGACGATGTGCGTACCTGCGCGCTCACGTGCCACGTTGCCGTGTGCATGGCCGCCGATAATAGCATCGAGGTCAAAGGTGTCTGCGAGGAAGTTCATGTGTGCGTTCCCTGCCGCACCGCCGATGTGGGTCACGGCGATAACAGCGTCCACGCCTTCGTCCTCACGCAGGTACTCGATGAGTTCTGCAAACGCTTCTACGTAGGGATGGTCATCCGCCATGCCCGGAGCCGGAGTTCTGCGGTCAAAGCCTGCCATACCGCCGGATACCAGCGTGGGCATGTAGGTGTTCATCAGACCAACCAAGCCGATAGTGATGTTGCCATCCTCGAACTCAACGATGTCATAGGGACGTACCCAAGACGGACGCTCGCCGGGAGCCGTAGACACCGGCGCGCCGAGGAGGGTCTCTGTCGCATTGCTTGCATACCAGAGGTCGGAAGACATGAGGTTCACGCGGAACCCGGAGGCATCAGCCTCACCTGTGGTGAGGTTGATGCCTGTGCCGATTTCTCTGGCACGGCCGGGGCCGAAGCTAAACTCGTGGTTACCGAGTGCCATGTGCTCAACACCCAGCAAGTTGAACATCGCCAGACCCGGCAGGCCGCGCAGATAGTTGGAAACCGCGTAGCCGTGGAGATCATCGCCGCCGGGGATAATCATGACGTTGTCCGGGTTGTCGTTTTGCTGTCTTGCGTTCTCAACGAATGCCACGAAGCGGGCAGCACCCGGCTCGTTTAGGTTGAGGGAAATCGAGGGAGGATCGATACGGCCGTGGAAGTCGGCGAAAGTCAGGATGTCGATACGTGCCGTCACGCCGTCTTCCCGGATGCCGAAGCGTGCTTCGAGGTCGATATCCTCTGTCACCGTAAACGCCCAAGTCAGCGTAGTTGCCAACGGGGTTGCGTTTGCGGCATCGTCTGCATTGAACCAACCGAGGAACTCATAGCCTTGCGGCATCGGGCTCGGAGCCGTCGCCCGAACTTCTACGCGAGTGTTAATCGGCGCGCTTGCTCTGCCGGGGATGTTGGTGATAATGGTGTTGAGTGCGCCGACACGAATGGGATTACCGAATTCATCGAACTGGTTCCATGTGAAGGCATGGATGTCACGCCAGTTTTGAGCGGGACGCTGGTCGAGACCGCGAATCGGTTGAATCCCGCCGCCGCCTGTTGCAGCGATTGTGATTTCGGCAGCCCAACCCGGATAAGTATCTCTGGCGACGAGTTCATCGATAAACACATTCGCCCACATTTGGGTACCGTCTAAGCCCCACAGACCCGGATTGTTGAAGCCGTTGTCTTCTAGTGCTGCGTAGTCTTGCCAGTACATGGTGGTTCCGTCTTCAAACAGAACACGCGGGTTACCCGGAAGCGGATACTGCATGTGTGCACCATGGTTTCTGCCATGCAACGTACCCGGCAGTACCGCATTGGAGCCGGCAGCAATACCGAGACCGTTGAACCAGAATCTTCTGCCAATCACATTGTAGCGAGACTCTGCAGTATCTTCAATCTGCTCGCCTGTGGCTGTGATAAACCACGGAGCTGTCCCCGTCGCACCCGGACCTCTGTGCGCACCGATGCGGAAGTGACCTGCCGGGGAGTTGCGCAGGATGGTGAGTAGCTGCTGACCGCTCACTTCCCAAACCAGAACACCGTCATCAAAGGGGAAAGTGTTGAGCTGCTCGCCCAAGGTGACCATGCAATCTGCCGCACGCGGCCATTGGTTCGTGTTTCTGAGACCGCCGTCGTTCATGAGACCAACCCAACCGCCTGCCATGACACGGTCATTTTCGTGTAGGATTTCCATGCGCTCAGCAAAACCGTTGATGAGAGGCGTTACCCAAACGTCTCTGGCGTCACGGTTTCTGAAATACACACCATGCGGCGCGATGGGCTGCCTCCACGGGTTACCGTAGGTAACGAAGAAGGAATCAAGCATATCTGTCATCGCATCATAGTGTTCTTGTACAGATGCGGGTACAACGGATCCGGCACCTGAAGGCCAGGTGCGAATGGTATTCGCCCACAACTCGGGTGTGACACTCTCCAAATTACCGTCTACATCAAACTGGAGTTGGAATCTGCCCAAGCTTGAGCCGTGGTGACCAGCTTCGATGATTGGCGTGCCGTTCACCACACGGTTAATCCGTTGGTGGGTATGGCCTGTGATGATTGCGTCGAAGTCCAAGTTGTTTGCGACAAAGTCTGCTTGTGCGCTAGGACCTTGGATGTGGGTTGCAGCGACAACTGCGGCCACACCGTAACCACCGTCTTCAACCGGGCGGCGCAGTAGCTCGATGATATCGGCAACTGCCTCCGTGTTAGCGGCCGGGAAACCGGGTGCCACATGGCGCAGGTCAAACCCTGCCATGCCGCCGGTCGCTGTGGCTCTGATGGTGGTACTCATAAGACCCACGATGCCGATGGTGATGTCGTGATCCGGGAAGGTCACGATGTCATAGGGTTTCACCCAATCGGGACGCTCGCCCGGTGCGGTCGATACGTTCGCCAGAACTTGGTCTGCATTGTCCGCATAGAACAGGTCTGCTGCCATCAGGTTGACGCGCTGACCAAGCTCCACAGCGCGCGGCTGACCGAAACTGAACTCATGGTTGCCGAGGCCGATGTGAATGTTTTGCTCCTGATAACGGGTGATGTAGTCAAACATCGCCAGTACCGGCTCACCGCCGGACATGTTGCTTAGTGCCTGGCCATGCATATCGTCACCGCCGCCGATGATGATGACGTTGTTCGGGTTCGGGTTCTCCGCTCTGCGGTACTCGATGAAGGATACAAAGCGAGGCGCACCCGGGTCGTCGTTGTTGAAGGTGTAGTTCGGACCCACAACACGACCGTGGAAGTCTGCAAAGGTCAGAACATCGATACGTTGTCTCGGACGCTCCTCAAGCCCGTCAATCGCTGCTTGGAGAACAGGCGTGAAGATGTTCACGATTGCCGCAATCGGAATCTGGGCAGTCGCAAGGCCGGAGATGAGAATGAGCTCGCCCGCCGCTTCCATAGCATCGGCAAATACTGCCCAGCTCTCAGGCGTGTAACGTGACTCAACGCGGTTCATGTTCGCAACATAGCGATCCCAAATCGGCAGAATCTGCGGATTGAGGTGACCTCTGATGTTCGCCAATGTCGCGCCGGTCTTGCTCACACCAACGTTGGCGTTGACAACGCGCGCTGCCATTTCGAGGACAATCGCGTCCGTCTCAGCTGTGATGAAGGTGAAGTTCGGCTCAAAGCTGTCGATGATGTTGTTGAAGTAGGCACCGGGCATTACACTACGGATGTAGTCGATGAACAGCCCGGTCGCGCCGAAAGCGTTGGGGAAGTATTCCACCAAGTTGCCTGCATTGTCTTCAACGAACAGCACGCCGCTGGCGTTATGGCTGTGGAAGAACGGCATACCTGCTTCGCCGCCCAGGCCGTTCAGCGTATGCTCATCCGGCAGAGCCATCATACGGTTGAACAGGATTAATTCCCGGTTGGTCGCTCCCGCGCCCGGTGCGGGAACAAATGCACGGTTACCCGTCGTGTGGCTGTTGGCCACGGCGAGGAGCGGCTCGTTCATCTGTGCCTCAGTCATCGGGCTGCCGTCATCGTTGAGAAGCGTGATGCGGCTCCAAGCCGGCTGGGTCAGGTCTACGATGTGGGGCATACCGTAACCCGTCATCAGACGCCAGCTTTCGTTGCCCGTGATGTTCGGGAACAGCCCGGTCGTGTGTGTGCTTACGTGTACATAGGAGTGCTCCAGCCAAAGTCTGAGCTGATGGCCGGTGAGCTCAACGATAACGAGGGTGTTGTTGTCAAACTCGTAGACACCATACGCGTCGCTCACGAAGATGGGAACCGTCACACCCGGTGCACCGCCTGCGTTGATGTTACGGTTGCCGGCCAAGGGGCCGTCCATAACGACACCAATCTCAGTCGGGCCGCCGTCGGTACGCTCACGAATCGCCACGAGTTCGGGGTCATCGCTGTGACGGATTGCGGTGTTACCGAAATACATGAAACCGTATTGTACTGCACGCCACAGCGGGTTGTCTTCTTGGAAAAGGTTACCGCCGCGTACGGTCGGCGTGAACGCCGGACCTGTGATATAACCGATAGGTGCCAGCGCGTGCTCCATCGAGAACTCATGTGCCGCTTGAATCATCGGCCGTGCCAAGAAATCTTCGTTGGCCGGGGAGTTGGCTACGGTCAATGCGCCGTTGGCAGCAACGCCGCCGATACCTGCGCCTGCGAACTCGCCGGTTACGCCTGTGGTTCTGTCGATTGTCCAGCCGTCGGTTGTACTGTAGATTGCTTCAAAGCGCATACGGCCGAGACGGTTACCGCGGTTGCCTGCTTCAGAGAATCTGACGCCGCTACCTGCGCCGCTACCGAGTGCACCTGCCGTGGTAGCGTGGGCATGGCCACCCATGAAGCCTACGATGTAGTCGCCTACTAGTCGGCCGTCATGACCGGGAACCGCCGTGGCAAGAACGTTTCTTGCTTCCGCTTGACCCATGTGCATGATACCGATGTACATGTCAATCTCGCCATACAGCGCAATAGCTGCGGCACTCTCCAACCATGCAATGGTCTCTGCTGTCTGGATGGTTGTTTGTGTGGCGTGGTAGTTCATTGCTTGGAACCAACCGAAGTTGTACTGGGAACCCTGCTGGCGGGTCATGCCGATGAGGGCAACCCGAGGACCGCCTTGGTCGGTGAAATCCTGAATGTGGTAAGCGTCAAATACGGGATTGTCGTTCTGATCCATGACGTTACCGGCCAAAACTGCGCCGGAGAAGTAGTGCCCCGGTGCTCTGCCCGCTTCGGGCGCGCGGGTGGCAGGATCCCAACCGAGTGCGCGGTACAGGCGCGGGAAACCAAAGTCAAACTCATGGTTGCCTAAGACGAACAGGTCATAGCCCAAGACTTCCATGCCGTAAATCGTCGGATCCATGCGTGCTACGTTGCCGGGATGCTCATCCCAAACTACGGTATACAAGGGGCCGCTCAGGTTTCCTTGGATGGTGTCACCGAGTTCTGCAAGCAGGGTACGGTCACGCCATGTGGCACCGGCTGTATGCCGCCAGTCCGTTGCGGGGAGGGCTGCTGCTCTCTCTGCTTCGATTCTGTTGTAGAGCGTCGCAAGTCCTGTATGCGCTACATTATGCGTGTACCGCCATGCACCGAACGCGCCGTGCAGATCGTTGGTGTGCAGAACTTGGAAGTTAAATCTTGCGCCATCGGGCGGGGGCGGGTCGTCGTCCGGCTCACCAAAGTGTGCCACCAGATTCGTGTCTTCCGTGGCCGTAAAGGCGTGTACCAAGGTCGTGGCAACCTGTGTGCTGCCATTGAACCAACCGAGGAATACATAGCCGTCCGGCATCGGGTTCGGTGCCGTTGCGGTTACCACTACACGCTGCGGGTTAACAACGCGGGTGGAAGTACCCATCGGCAAGGTTACATTTTGGCCTGCGGCGTTCGTGATGCCGATTGCCACTCCGGTTGTCGTCGTGTCGTCGCCAACTCTTCTTGCGACTGTCACTTCAGAGGACCACTCGCCCACGGGACGCTGGCCTCTTCTGACTGTGGTGATTTCCATCGAGTAACGGAGCATTTGCGCGCCGTGCAGGGTCCAGATCGTGGTCTCACGGCCTGCTGCGCCATCGCCGTCACCGACATAGTCGTAGATGAAGTCATTCCATGTTACTCTGGGATCGGCCACGCCCGGAACGAGCATACCGTCGGGAATGAGGTCTACCGCATCGGGACGAATCAAGACATGCGGCGGTGCGATTACGTGCATCGCGGGACGCTGGCTCGCGCCGGAGCCCGCCGTGCGGCTGCCGCCCGGGTTGCCCGGGAAACGCCAAGTGTTGCTGTCCTGATCAAAGGTGTGGTTGGAGCCGGTCACGTTGAAGACCATTGCGCCGGGCTCACCCGGACCGAGGTCGGGAATCCGCAGACCTGTCGCTGTGATATACCAGTTGTTCGTAGAGCCGTGGATACCGGTACGCGGGTTGGTACCCATGCTGTTGAGCATGGTGATAACGTCACGGCCATACATCTGGTGAACCAGAATCAGGTTGTTGAAGGGCATGGTGGTGTAGATGTTACGGCGAATTACCGTGCGATCTGCATCCCACGGCCACAGGCCGGTATTTCTCCAGCCGCCGCTGTTAGAAACGGTGATGAGGTTGGGGTCATTCAATCTCTCCGAGACATAGTCATGGTTGAGACGGGTTACCCAGACGTCACGGCCGTCACGGTTGGTGAAGTTCATGCCAACCGGGCCGAGCGGTGCGTTAAACCACTCATCTGTTATATCGTAGTAGGGTTGCATCAGGTCGTTTACCGCAGTCATGTGGTGTGCAAACTGCGGCCAATCGGCATGGCCTGCGTGAGCACCGAGCATACCGAACTCCTGATTCGCACGGGGTGCGAAGTCACGGATGGCGTTTGCCCCGGAATTCCATCTTGCTGTACGCTCCAGCTCGCCGTCTGCATCAAAGAAGAAAGACATACGGCCGATGCTTCTGCCGTGCTGGCCGACTTCCATGATGGGTGTACCGTTTGCGTGGTCACGGCTGATGATAGAGTGACCGTGGCCGCCAATGATGCCGTCAACGTCAAAGTTGGCTGCCAGATAGTTGATGGACGCGCTGTTGCCGCCCTTATGCGTAATCGCGACAACCGCGTTTACGCCGTGTACATCTCTGAGCTCTTCAATGAGGTCATGGATGGCATCCTTGTGTGCCTGCGGTGCGCTCGCTTGGATGAAACGCAGGTCGAACTGCCGCAGACCGCCGGATACGAGATTGCGCATCCCGGTATTCATCAGACCAATCAAACCGATGGTGATGTCATGATCCGGGAATTCAATGATGTCATAATGCCGGACAAAGTCGGGACGCTCGCCCGCTCTGGGCTGGCCTTCCGCATAGAAGATATCCGACGCAAGCAGGGTCACGCGCTCACCCAGCGTGTAAGCACGAGCTACGCCGAAGCTGAACTCGTGGTTGCCAAGTGCGATGTGGAAGTTGTGGTCTTGGTCACGTACCAAGTATTCCATCATCGCCAGAACATTGTTACCCAAGACAGGCGGAAGTGCCGTACCCGGGGTGGGATTTCTCGGATCGTCTGCCGATACGCCGGGGAAGTTGGATACTGCACCGCCTTGGAATTCGTCACCGCCTGCGGCGAAGAATACGTTGTTCGGGTTTACGTCAGCGTCCAAACCACCGCGGCCGTGTCTGACCCATTCGGCGTAAGCGGCGAACAAGCCCGCACCGGGGTCGTTGTCATTTGCATCTCCACGGGTTGTAAACCCGTGGAAGTCTGCAAATGTCAAAAGGTCAATACGTTGCGGGAGACGAGGCTGTTGAACATCAACAAAGGAAGTCACAACGTGTCCGCCGATGGTGAGTCTCATCAGGTATCTGCCGTCTGCAACATTTTCCGCTACCGCGACCTGAATCGTGGTCACGCCGCTCGCGTCAACCACGGGGGTTCCCACTAAGGTGAGGCCCGGGACATTCGCCATGCCGGGGAATGTCGCAAATGTCGCTGTAATCGGTGTGCCCGCTGCAATCGCAGGGGGTGTGGTGACTTGGAAGTCAAGCACGAGGCCCGAGGAAGCCCTTGCGATTAAGGACTCAATCGTGATCGGCTCAACGATGATACCGGCCAACTCCAGCGCGACCATGGCCAGAATGAGATCCATCGCCGCGGCATCAACTGCCGCCTGTGTCGCGTTTGCGGTACCGAGCACGGTCTGTGCCGTTGCAAGAGCCGCCGCGAACGGTGCCCATGTTGCCGGCGTGTAATTCTCCGCCGGGGTGTGCAGGAGAGCCCAGTCTACTGCTTCTTGTAGTGCGGTGAAGTCGGCAGTCTCGCAATTCGGGCAAGTCTGCAGACCGCAGTATACGCGGGTTTCTGCGGAGTGAATCACAACGTTACGCATTGCGTGACGGCCGTTTGCGCCAATCGCGCCGCCGTTGACTGCTGTTGTGGAAGCCAGCGTCCAGCGGAGGATAACTTCCGCTTGGTCATCAGCCGCCGCGGGCAATGTGCGCACGAAGGGCGCGCCGCCCGTGCCGGTAAAGGCCGGGGGAACGGCAGCAGCCTGCGCGTTCGTCCAGTTGCCTGCGTTCAAGTTGATAATCCCGCCGACATTTGTCCAAGTGTCGCCGTCGTCAATGGAGAAAGAGAGCTGCCAGTCACGGGGGGCTGCACCGGAAGCTGCGTTATCGGAACGCATCTCCGCCGCCACGGTGACGCCGAACTGGCCTTCCGTGGAGATGGTGGTCTGCCAGAACGCATCGCCTGCGGCAATACCGTTCAGGCCGCTGCCGGGTGCGCCTGCACCGGAAGCTGTGGCTACACCGTTGGTTACGGTCGCACCGCCGGAGGCCGCATGCAGCAGTCTCCGTGTGCCGCCAACGTAGAAGTTAATCGTTGCGTTGTCACCGGCTGTGGAATTCCAGTTTTCAACCAGATTCGTAGGCGTGAGACCTTCGTCACCCGCCCATGCCGTAATCACTTCGCCGGGGCCTACTGCGGGACAGTCGGGCGTACCGAAACGTGCTTCGAGTGCCAGCTCATCTCTTTGTACAAAGGTGTATACCAAGTCTGTCGAAAGGGCTGTCGTGCCGCCGACCTCGAACCAACCGAGGAAGTTAGAACCCGTCGCCGTTACGGTGACGTGCTGCGGTACAACGTTGATGTTACGCGAACGGTTACCGGGCGCAAACGGGAAGGTGATGACAGCTGTGCCTTCGCCTACCGCCGTAACGGTGAGTTCCTCGGTGTAACCGGGATTCGCGCCTCTGTATATTTGTTGTTCCATCAGGGCAGAGCGCAGGGTTCTGAAGCCCTGAACTTCCCACAATGTGTTGTCGGTCGGCATCTCGTTGTAAGGTACGAGTGTGCCGTCTGCGCGCAGGGCGTTCGGCATACCGAGGAAAGCCATGCCAAGCGCGTTGCCGTGTGTGGTACCCGGAATCGGGAATCTGTCACCACCGCCGACGGGCGTGCCGCCCGGCAGCAAGGCAGCAGCTGCGCCCTGTGTGAAGTTGGAGCCGATGACGTTGTAACGCGTGGTGTCATCGCTGATCGGCAGACCTGTAGCAGTCAGGTACCACTGCCATCTCGGATGCGGTGCGCCGTTAATCATGTGGTTTGCGTCAATCAGCTCACCTCTGAACGCACCGTCAACCACGGGCGGCTGACCGCCGTTGAGGCCGAAGGTCGGCGGGTTCAGGTTCGTGTCTGCGCCGGCCGTCATGTTGAGCAGGGTCAGCAGGTCTCTGCCGTACATTTCATACACCAAAATGGCGTTGTTGAACGGCATGGTTGCGTACAGCTCTCTGGTGATAACGTTTGTTGTCGGGGTGAACTGGAAGGGAGGTACATTTCTCCAGCCGCCGAAGTTGGAAACATAAACCCAATCATTTTGACCCGTCGCTCTTGCAACGTAATCGGAGAGAAGTCTCGTAACCCAAACGTTTCTGTCATTACGGGTGTTGCTGTAGATGCTCCGTGTGCCGAGCACTCTGTTTAGATAGTAGCCAGACTGTGCATGGTACTCTGCCATGATAGCAGCCATTGCATCGTAAGCTGCGCTGACCCCGGGGGTCGTCAAGAACTCAGCATGCTGCAATGCCGGGATAACCTGCTCGTCAAAAGTCAGGCCTGCCGGACGGTTGAAATCACGGACAGAGTTGTTCGGAGTCGTTCCGAGCAAGCTGTTCGCCGGAGGCGCGGGACTGAGCCAACCTGTGACATCGTCCAAGTCGCCGTCTTCATCAAAGTGCAGGGAAAGACGGCCCATGTGGCGGCCGTGCTGACCCGCCTCGATGATACGTGTGCCGTTGACTACATCGGTAAAGGTCTGGTGGCCGTGGCCGCCGATGATACCGTCAAAGCCATCAATCAGGTTCGCCAAAACTCTCGCCTCGGCTTGGTACATGTGCGTTACGGCGATAACGGCATCTACGCCATAGTCGTCACGCAGTTCTTCAATCAGGTCTTCGATTGCCGTAATCCATGCGGCATTTGCACCTGCGATGGTCGGTGTTCTGTACTCGAAGTTCGCCGTCGCGGGATCTGCCACGAGGTGGCTCATGCCGCGGGTCATGAGGCCGATAAGGCCAACAGTAATGTCGCCGTTCTCGAACTCAACAATTGTGTACGGCTCTACAAATGCAGGACGCTGGCCTTCATTCGCATGACCTTCTGCATAGAAGAGGTCAGCCGCGAGGAAGGTAACGTAATTGGCCAACTCCAGCGTACGGCCGAAGCCGAAGCTGAATTCGTGGTTGCCGAGTGCCATGTACTCTACGCCGAGCTGCTGCATCATAGCGACAGCCGGTGCTCCCGTACCAATCGGCAGATGCGCGCTGATACCGGGGGCATTCGGTGTGAACTGCTCACCGTTTCTGGTGTAGTTGAAGTTCGATACCGGATGGCCGTGGAAATCATCGCCGCCGGGAATGACCATGACGTTGGCCGGGTTGTCGTTCTGCTGTCTCAGCCATTGGGCGTAAGCAACAAAGCGGGCCGCGCCGGGGTCATTGTCGTTCATCATGCTGTCCACATTGCCGTGGAAATCTGCAAAGGTCAGAATGTCGATACGAGCTTCTCTGGTAGCCAACGTAATCGAACCGCCGGAGTTCCAAGCTGTATGCAGAATCTGACACTCTCTGTCATTCCGCCAGTGGATGATGGCGCGCTCGATGCGAACCGTATCGCCCACTTCCGCGCCTGTCGGCATAACGCCGCTCACTTCCGCACGGCCTACTGCAGGCGAGCGGATGATGTTAACGGGGCTGCCCGGAGGATCGTGCGCCAAATCTGTGGTCGCCACCCAAGGTGCGGTGATGTTGACCAGCATGTTGTTGAACGGACCCGAGGTGCCCAAGGTCAGGTGGTCGGGGTTGTTGATTTCAAGCTCAACCGGCTCAATAACCGGGCGGCCGACATCGGATATACCACCTTCAAACGAACCGAGACCGGTCGCGCTGTTGAAGTTGATGGCGTTGTTCTCGCCCCATTGTACGCCGCGCTGGCCTGTGATACGAACCCACTGGCCGAGGTAGTCGCCGATGATGGGGCCGACGCCTGCGCCGCCGAGGTCATTCACCCAGAGACCGCTCCACTCACCCATACCGTCTTGGATGAGGATTCTGTCGCCGCGTCTTGCATAGGCGGTGACATAGCCTTCAACCGTAATCATCCGGCCAATCGGAGTATTGCGATTCGCATCGTAAATGGAGATGACGGGGTCAATGCCCATGTTGACTGTGATGGTTACAGTCAGCGGCACGTTGTTGGTGTTCGTCCAGCTTGCGGGCAGAGCTGTAACCGTGCCGGGTACAACAAATGTCTGAACCGCAGGATTTGCCGGGTCATAAGTGGCAAGCAGTTCAGTCAAATCCCAAGTAACATCAACCTGTGCACGCCAGTTTCTTTCGCTGGCAGCAATAACCGTCGGCGGCAGATGCAAGGCAGCAGCTGTGATTTCCGCTGTCGGTCTGTGCAGAGATCTGATTTCATCCGGATCGTCGAAAGACTCGAGGTTGTCAACGGGCGGACGCGACGGAATCGGTGCATTGAACACGCCGAAGGGTTGCGTCAAAGCCATGCCGTAGTCGCTCACGAGCTGCGCACGGACATAGTTGTGGTCAATGTTCGCCCAATGTGCGGCAACATCAAAGGTCGGGCCTGTGTGGATAATCGCGCCGCTTGCAACCCACTCAATGACGTCGTAGTTCGCGCCTGTGATTGTGATTACGTTGCCGTTAACCGCGATGCTCGTGATGCTGGGCGGTGTTTGCGCCAGCAACTGCAAGGAGGCCTCGGTACCGCCGTTCGGGGTACGGCTGCCGTCGGGCAGGTTCGGGAAGTTGATGGCTGTATCGGTGTCTACAATACCACGGTTAATCCGTGTGACCATGTAGAACGCGCCGTCTTCCATTGCTGCACGTGCGTTTACGTCCGTGAGGGTCGGCATGAGCAGGACATTCCAGTTGTAGCCTGCTTGGTTCATGCTGTGGTTGTCGTCATTGGCGAAGCCCCAGACGGGACGGCCGTAAGGCATGAGTACCTGCAGCACGTTATCCCAGAGGAGACGGTCAACGCGAGTCTCGTTGTCCGAGCGGTTGAACAGCTCGAAGCCCAAGGCCGCAGTAGAACGGTCAAACAGTTCCACATACTGAGAGATACGCGCCGGGTTCATGGAAGAAACCGGGCTGCCGCCCGCGCCCGTGGTGTAACGGCCGGGGTGTGCAATGATACCGACACCGCCTGCGGCCTCGATTTCTGCAAAGGTCCGCGCCATGTTTCTCTCTCCGGCAGGGAGAGAAGTATCATTGAAGTTCGCCCACAGGGAGATGATATGCTCTGTGGTCGATTGCTCGTTGGTAAACGGAATCGCAATCATACCGCCCTGACCTGCTGGACGATGTAATGCGGGACCGAAGTCACCCGGGAAAGCAAAGCCGACATACTCGGTTCTGCCGAAAGTACCTGCGATGATGGCATCTCTCTGAGAAGCGGTCATCGCGCCTGCGCCGACTGCCCAGTCACCTGTGTGCACGCTTTCGCTTTGCGCCGGCTGCATGTTGGTGTGGTCAGTAATGGCTACGATATCATAGCCCTTGTTGTAGAGGTCGAACACGGTCTCTGCAACGGTGGCTTCGCCGTCGGAACGGGTTGTGTGGATGTGCAGAGCCGCACGGAAGCGGCCGAATGCCGCCCAGTCAACGTCTGCGTAGGGGTTTTCGATGGTGAAGTCGCCGGTATCGCAGTTCGGGCAACCCGGCAGACCGCAGTCTACAAGGCTCTCTGCGGAGCGGATGATGATGTCACGCATGTGGTGACGATGGTTATCCGTAATCGGCTGACCATGTACACCCGTATTGCTCGCCATCAGCCAACGGATGTGTAGTGTCTCTTGGTTGTCTGCTGCTGCAGGCAACTCTCTTACAATATTGTTGTTCCATACGCCTGTCAACACGATGGGCGCACCGGCATCGACCCAGTTCGTCCCGTTTGTGCTGACTTGCAGTTGCCAATCACGGGGGCCGCGGCGTGTGCCGGCGGTACCCTCATCAGAGCGCATATTGAACTGCACTTCGAGATCAAAGTGACCCACGGTGGAAATCGTAGTCTGCCAGCGAACCTCCGTGCCGGAGGGAATGTCATGCAAACCGCCGGGGCCATCGCCTGCTGCATTCACTACGGTCGGTGCGCCGGACTCCCAACGGAGATATCGTACAGCATCGCCAACGTGGAAGCGCAACGGCTCAATTACAGTACCATACGTCGGGTTAACATACAGACGTCTTTCATTCAGCCCGTTCGGGAATTGGTCTTCAAGGCCTTCTGCCTGCATCCAACGTGCAAGGTCGGCACCGGGGCCCGGAATCGGACACTCGGGAAGATCGTCAGGCCCAAAACGTGCCTGCAATGTTGTATCTGCCGTCGGTGCGTTAAACACATACACGAGGTCTGTGGAGACGCGTGTGTTACCATCGAACCAACCGAGGAATACATAGCCGTCCGGTAGTGTTGCCGGAACAGTAGCGGTCGCACGCACAGCAGAGCCGTGGAGTACGAGGTCACGTACCGTACCGCCGTTCGGGTACGCCGGAGCGCCCCAGCCGTTGCCGCCTGCGCCTAAGCCCCAGACAGCCAATGCAGCTGTGCCGCCGCCCGTTGCTTCTACGTCAATCCAAGAAGCGATGGTGCCGCCGCCTGCAACGATGTTGCCTCTGTGTCTCGTCTCAAGCTCCCAGACTTCCCAATAGTTGATGGTATCGCCTGTGATTTCGTGACGCGAGGTGTGACGCGGACCCTTATTGCCGTGTGTGTAGGAGACGAACCATACGTTCGGTTGGTCGTCGCCGTCTACGAAGTCAATGACTTCCCAGCCGAGGGCAATGCCTTGCTCGTTGCCGGGTGCCGGCCAACGTTGACTGCCGTCTGCGTCCCAACCGTTGTACAGATTGTGGGCCATGCCCAATCTGTAAGTAGCGGTCGGGTCAATCGGCTCTAAGGTCGCCGTCAGATGCCACTGGCCGTTGTGGAGGAAGGCACCGGAAATGGTCTGTCCGTTGCCCATGACACCCCAGTTGGGGACACCACGCGGCCAGAGCGTGTTCGGTGCGTTACGACCCCAAGTTCCGCCGCCCGGAGGGGCACCGCCCGGAGGGAAGTTGAGCATTTCGATAACGTCTGCGCCGCGCATCTCAAAGAGTACGATTTCACGCTCAAAGGTGAGGTGATCCATGAGATCCATGAAGCTCACCATCGTGTTCGGACCCCAGTTCAAGCGAGCGGCATCTTGACCGCGCCAACCGGACTGTGCGAAGGTGATGATGGTACCTTCAAAGGGCAGACCTGTTTCATAGGAAATATCATTCGCATGTACACGGTCGATGTAATCTACCGCCATGGCGATAAGATGCTGGTTTCTATGCGCCGCGTTTCTGCTGTATGTGCCGCGCGGACCCAGCGGTCTATCCCACAGGTAGTCACGAAGCTGTACATAGCCCCAAGTCGCACGCTCAGCCATCGGAACGCCGATTGCATTCGCTTGGTCAACCCAAACGGTGGGGGTGTTGCTGATGGCGAGGTTCGTGTTTTGATTTCCGACTGCTTGCGGCGTATCCACGCCACCCGCTGTTGTTACTCTCTGCCAAGTCGCACCTTCACCCCATACCCAGCGGAACACTTCGGGGTCGGGAGTCATCGCACGAACGTGCGTTGCGTTGGTGCCGTCTACTTGGGTACGCGCATTCGACCAAACGTCGACCAACTGGCCTTCGTCGAAGTCAAAGCGAATCTCACCGAAGCCACGTCCGTGGTGGTGACCGGCCGCATGGGCTGTACGAATTTGTCCCGGGCCTGCAGGGCCGTGGGTCAAAATGTTAGCGGTCTGGCTGTGGCTGTGGCCGGAGAAGAACCCGTCCAGATGTGCGTTCCCTCTGTTGTTGAGGGTGGTAACGACGCCGCTGCTGGCGTGGGTGATAGCGATAACCGCTTGCACGCCGTAGTCGCCGTTCGGGTCACGCAGGTCATTGATCAACTGCTCAAACCAGGGGAAGTTGTCTTGACCCGTGCCGACTGCACCGGGTGTTCTCCAGAGGAGATGCTGACGGTTCGCCGCAACAACCATGCCCGGATGCTGCTCGTGTGCCAAACCGACGACGCCGATTTTGACGCCGTACTCTTCATACCAATCGTCAATGATGACATAAGGCGTTACCCAATCCGGAACCGTGCCGCGCAGTTCCGCTACGGGATGCGTGTCGGCATAGACCAAATCGGATGCGATAAAGGTAATACCCGGTTCAATGCTGCGAAGCGGATTGCTCTCCGGCAGATGCTGGAACAGCGGGTTGTTGATATCCGCAATCATCGCCGCTCTCGCCGCCTGGTCGGTGATGCCGAAGCTCTCCGTCAGGGTGCGGTTGTTGAAGTTGTGCTCGTGGTTGCCGATTGCACCGTAGCGCATACCGATGCGGTTGAGTACCCGCAAGGCCGGCTCACCCAAGAACAAGTTGTTGATGGACTGGCCGAAGAACGTATCACCGTTGTGCATGACAATCGCTTCATAGCCTGTCGCCGCTTCGACTCTTTCCTGATGCGCGTCTACGAAGGTCACAAAACGCGGTGCGCCCGGGTCGGCTACGGCCTGCTCACTCGTCAGGAAGCCGTGGAAGTCACCAATACCGAAAAACGTAACGGTAACCGGATCCAGATCCCGCGATCCAAAACGAGCCTGCAAGGTGATATCATCGTTTACTGCGAAGATATGTACACGGTCCGTGGAGACACGTGTGTCACCGTTGTACCAACCGATAAACTCATAGCCGCCTGCGGGCGTAGCAGTTGCACGCACGACTTGACGGTTGAACACGATGTCACGGGTGTTGCTGCCCGGATATGCCGGGAGGCCCCAATGAGAGTGCGAGTTGGCGGTCGGATGACGCTGTGTGCCGCCCGTGGCGTTACCCCAGACGTGCAATGCGGCTGTGCCGCCTGCGCCTGCGGTTACTTCTACCCAGTTGGCGATATCTGCGCTATCTTGCGTACCTCTCCAACGTGCCTGGCGTACCCAAGTGTCTTGGATGATGAGTGCATTGTCTTCTGCGTCACGGATGATGAAGCGCGGGCCGTCTGTGAAGTGCGGTGCGCTTGCATTGCCATCGCCTACGAAGTCAATGACTTCAAAGCCGAGTGCGTTGCCGCCGTTGTTGCCCGGCAAGGGCCAACGCTGGCCGCCATTTTGGTTGCGGTCATTAAACAGGTGGTTGGACGCACCTAATCTGTAGATGCCGTCCGGGTCAATCGGCAGCAAGGTCTGGCTGCTGTGCCATTCGCCGTTATGGAAGAACACACCGGCGAGGGTCTGGCCCTGCATGGTGCCCCAGTTCGGCTGACCTTCGTCTGCATGACCTGCCGGCCAACGGCCAAAGCCCGGCGGGGTCGGCGGGTCGCCTCCGGGAGACATGTTGAGCATCTCAATGAGGTCACGGCCGCGGATTTCAAACAAAGGCATAACGTTCTCAAATGTCATCGCGCCTCTGAGGACGAGTTCATTTACGATATTGGCCGGGTCAAAGTTCGAAACTCTGCCGCCGCGCCAAGAGGAGACGTTACCGACAATAACCGTGCCGCCCCAATCGTCTACACCGGGTGTAGAGGGTTTGTCGTCCGCATGGTTCAGCATGACCCACTCATGCAGCATATGTACGAGATAGTGGTCTGCTGCGGCCTGACTGCGGCTGTATGTTACGCGGGGGCCAAGCGGCAATCCCCATGCGTACTCAACCAACTGCTCCAAGCCCCATGCGCCGCGCTCTGCAATCGGGGTTGCGATGAGAACATCAAGATCGGGGCCGGGTGTAAACCCGTCGCCGACACGCATACCGGTCGGATAGGTAAAATTAAGTCTCGTGTTTTGGTTTCCAACTGTTTGGGGCGTATGAACCACCACGTTGTCCACGATTTGTGACGTCACACGTTCCCAAGTTGCACCTTCACCGTGCACTAAACGTACTGCTTCGGGATCCGGCGTCATCGCGCGGATATGGGTAGCATTGGTGCCGTCAACTTGCGTAACGGAACTGCCTGCAACAACGGGCTGCAACACGCCGTCTACAAAGTTCAGTTGAATCTGACCGAAGCCACGTCCGTGGTGCGGACCGAGTGCGATGGCGGTACGGAGCTGGGCATCACCCTCGCCATGCGTTCTGACCGCCGCTGCGGTTCCATGGGTATGACCGGAGAAGAAACCGTCAAAGTGTGCATACCCTCTCTGCATGAGTGTATCTACAATCGTATTTGTGTAGTTACCGGAGCTGGTGTGGGTGATTGCCACGACTGCGGCTACGCCGTACTCTTCACGCAACAGGGTAATCATGTCTTCCAGCCACTCGTAGTTCTCTACGCTCGTGCCGACCATACCGGGGGTACGGAAGTGGAGGTGGCGGCGGTCTGCCGCACCCGACATGGACTCAATCGACGGGTGGGTCAAGCCGATGAGACCGACGGTTACGCCGTAGTCATCATACCAGTCATCCAAAATCGCATACGGCTGCGCCCACTCGGGGGATGTGCCGCGCAGTTCTTCATTCGGATGCGTGTCTGCATAAATGATGTCTGCCGCGAGGAAGGGGATACCGGGCTGTACTGTATTCAGTACATGGTCTTCCGGCAGGTACACCCACATCGGATTTCTTGCTCTGTTTACATCCTCTAATGCTTCCGCTCTTGCCGCCGGATCCGTCTCGTTGAAAGACTCGGTCAGCGGGCGATTTTGCCAAGAGAATTCGTGATTACCAATTGCACCGAAACGCACACCAACACGGTTGAGTGCCCACAGGGCGGGCTCGCCCCAGAACAGATTCTGGTGCGCCTGACCGAAGAAGGTGTCACCGGCGTGCAGACGAACAGGCTCGTGGCCGGTCAAATCTTCAATCCGGTCGGAAACTTCATCCATGAAGGTCACGAAACGCGCAAAGCCGGGATCAATTGCCGCAGCCACGTTTGTACCCGGCGGCGTCATCCAGCTGTTCATGTGACCGTGGAAGTCAGCCATCGCTTGCAGCGTGATAGTGAGGTCAACGGGCTCGGGATACGTCTCCAAGTTCTCCATCGCTTCACGCAGGGCGCGTTCCGCCGCATTAACTTCTGCTTGCGTTGCGTCCTCGTCCTCATACACCGCAATCGCTGCTTCGCGGGCTGCTTCAAAAGCTTCCCAGCTCGCATCGGTGTAGTCGCCTTGGCCGTTGTCGTCTGCGTCTTCGTCGAAGATTTCATCCGCATCTTCGATTGCTTCACGCAATGCGTCTCTGCAAGGGGGACCGTCGGGCACCAAGCCATTATACGCCGCACGCAGTACCGCATAAGCGGCATCAACTTCGGCTTGCGTTGCGGCATCATTAGCCAGCACGGCTCGTGCAGCGTTGAGTGCAGCATAAAACGGATCCCAGCTCTCAACGGTGTAGCTCTCATCCGGACCGCGCCACTCTGCATCGGCAACCAATTCCCGCAACGCTTCTTTATCGACAGGAGGCTCTACGTCAAACAGCCGCGCAAAGCCCACGAGCATAACCGCACCCTGCACACGTTGGATGTTGTGGAGAGGCTCTACAACAAAACCACCTTCGGAGGCGGCAGATCCGTTGACAACACGAACATAGTGCGCCCATCTAATCGGGGCGACGCCCCACCAAGAGATGTGGTCGTGGTCATTAAAGGGCCAGTTCAGACCCTCTCCCGGGTCGGAAGTGTCCAGATCCAAGCGATCCGCAAGCCTATAAAGCATTACGACAAATGCTTCACGGGTAATCGGAGCACCCGGTGCGAATGTGCCGTCGGGGTTTCCGAGAATAATCCCATTCTCTGCCGCCCAAGCAATCGGCCCGGTATACCATACGCCGACAGGAACATCCGAGAACGGAGGCTCCGTCACAGACGGGAACTGTACATAACCCGCACCGCGGACATGGTTGGCCGCATTCACCATCATCTGTGCCGCTTCCGCACGAGTGAGGTGGTCGTACGGGACAAATATCCCGCCCGCTCTGCCGGCCATCAGGCCTCTCTCGGCCGCCTCTTCAACCCAAACGTTACCCCAGTGGCCGAAAGGCACGTCGGGGAATCGTGGGTCAGCATCGGTCGGCACCATTTGTGCCAACGCTTCTGCGAATAGTGCCTCATCGCTCGGCTGTGCCGAGGCGTCCGTTGCAATCGCTGCTGCGGGGAACAAGGTAAGAACCATGATCATCGCCAGTAGCATTGCTAAAGGTTTTCTGGATCTGCGTAAAAATGTACTCATAAACTTAGAACTCCCTCCTAAATTTTTTAGCTTTCCTTTTTTCCTATGTTCCTTGATATTCCTTGCGTTCTTGCACTTTCCTTTCCTGTCCGGCCCCTGCTGTTTCCCCTTTCCATTCACCCTTTCTTTTGTTTGTAAAGTTGTATTTCCCTACCGGAAGTCGCTAATGTTCTACTGTATTAAATCTTGCAATTATACTTTTTTATGATATCACAAGCTTCTTTAAAAAACAATAAAAAGTTTTCAAAAACTTCGCCAAAAATTTTAGAAAATTTTACATCTTTTCGCACTTTGTTCGCACCCTGTTTTCATAATGTTTTATTCGGTAAACTTACGCAAAACGCGCAAAAACACGCGGCCCCTACACGGGGCCGCGCGCCTTTGTCAGTCATAGCAAGGTTCCGGGGTCTCTGTCCGTCATCCCCCCGTCATTTCAGGGTAACGGACGGGCCGTTCCGCACGCGCCTTTCGCGCGCTTCCTTACATATAATATAGGTATGTCGATTTATGAACAGATTGTGTCGATTTTACGGCGCAGGTGGAAAAGTGACATTATTATCATACCGCACGACCATAACGGCGGCCTGCACACGGCTGGACGCGGCACCCGGCGCAACATTGCCGTTACTGCCGAGGATAATCTCGTGGTAGTTCGCCCAGCGGAGCGCGTCTGTCGCCCACCAAGAAATCGAATCGTGGTCCGGGAAAGGCCACTCCGTGCCG